>Ga0265297_10006689_pt1 | contig 16531 bp, 23 predicted proteins | sample Munlanlwell13791_FD_192502 | JGI IMG/M metagenome (GOLD analysis project Ga0265297, IMG submission 192502) | Leachate microbial communities from a municipal landfill in Southern Ontario, Canada - Leachate well 137-91 | ecosystem: Engineered > Solid waste > Landfill > Unclassified | place... | reverse complement strand
ACTACCCATACTACTACTCCGCCTTCTTTAGTTACTCTATACAATTCGTGTGCTATATTCTCAAAATCAAAAGAGTACCCATTATAAGAACGTAAATTGTCATAAGGAGGACTTGTTACTGTTAAATCTATACAGTTATCTGGAAATGTTTTCATTACTCCCAGACAATCCCCGCACAATATCTGATTAGGTTCTATCAAAGCTCAAACTCCGCAACTTTGTGGTTTAAATTATCCAGACTGTAAAGTATTTTTACATCTTTCTTATTGTTCTCTTTAGCATGAGCAATAATAATAGAAATCCATTCTGTATAGTTCTTAGTAATACCTGCATTTGGTAAAGCAATAGTATAACTACCAGTTAAAGGATTATAAAATACTTCAGTATTATCAGGATAGACTTTTAATGTATTCCTATCACTTGTATATATCTTTTGTTTTACAGGCTCTACATTTGCTTCTTTTACAGGTTCTGAAATAGTACTCAAATTGGATATAAATTCATCCCAATCCTCAAGAATACTTCCTACTCTAAAACCGCCACCTCTTGAAAATGCAATAGGAACATTCCATTTTAGGTTTTCATTTATATCCATTGCAGCACTTAATAATCTTTGGCCCCTTTCCGCTTGGTCTATACGCACTTCACATATAATAGCATCGTGAATACTTAATAAGAACCGCATATCTAAATCAGGAGTTTTTTCTAAATACCTATTTAATCGCACAAGAGCTAACTTCAAAATATCTGCACCTGTTCCCTGTATAACACTATTCACAGATATTCTACAGCCTTTAGCATACTCTTTTCTATCACCGGATTTTAGCCATGGTATATTCCTTATTCTGCCATACGCTGTTTTTATATACCCTATTTGCTGAGCTTGAGAAACAACATTAATTGTCCAATTCTTTAAAGCTGGAACATTATTCCACCATTTTTCAAATATTTCTACCGCTGCTTGATATGATATACCTGCACTTTTACAAAAGCTACTTGCCGTAGAACCATATAAAGCTCCAAAGTTAATAGCTTTAACCAAAGAACGCTTTACTTTATCACCTCTTGCGCTCTCTCCAAATACATTTACAGCAGTTTCTGTATGCAAATCCATATTGTTATTGATAGCATTTACCCAGAAGGGTTCTTTGGATAATGCTGCTGCAATACGCATTTCAATAGCTGAATAGTCATTATCTAATAAAACATAACCTGGCCTGGCTATAAGACAATCCTGAATTGGGTACACCATATAAATTTTATGTTCTTTTTTCTTTGAGTTAAATTGGCAATTAACGCATATATCATCATTATTGCAACCTGTACAATACACTTTTTCATCCCGTAAATATACAGATACATAAGGATTAAATAAAGCTAAAGATAATTTCTCGGAGCTTTCATCTCTTGATAACTCACAGCCCGTAATTTCTATCTTTGTAGGTTTTGCTATAGCTTGTGCATTTATTTTAGCATAACCATCGGCTTTCTTTTTATTCTTATTCCCACCTCCACAAGAGAATCTACCTGTAGCTGCTGCAATGGGGTTTAGCTTTAATTTAATAGAGGAGCAGTTATCCTCTTTTTTTATTGAAGAACTTAATAGGCCCTCACAGACTTTAACTATATTACCCATACCACGGTATCGGCGTATTCTGTTTGCAATAGGAAAAGCATCGGGCATTTTCTCCAAACAAGATAAATTAAAGTCATCCGTCTTTATTTCATTTGCACCTTTTTCTAATCCGCCTGTTGGAAAGCACATTTTAGTGAAAAGTAGATGATTAACCTGCTGAGGAGAATCAGGATTAAAATGCTCATCCTCTGCTATCTTTTGCATTTGAGTTAAGAGCAAAGCTCTTTCTTCTTTAGCTAAGGATAACAATTTATTTGTGTATTCTAAATCTACAGCAAAACGTTTTAGCATAGCTTTAATAGAAATAGTCATTACATCATGCTCTAACTTAAGAATAGAGTTTTGAGCTATAACATGAGGATGAACTCTAAATTTTTCATAAAAGTAATAGGTATATAATGAATCCAAAACAGCATATTCAATATCAGATTCTAATTCAAAGAGTCCATTTACCTGAGTATATTTAACTACTTCCCATTTTTCAGAACTGGCTAAAGATTTTAGACTTAAACCTTTTCCTGTTTCTGATTGCCGACCCATAAATTCACCAGTTTCTTTTAAGTTAGAATCTGATAAAAAGGCATATATCATAACATCTTTATACCTTGGATTGGGCACGTTAAAATTGTGCATAGCAATAGCAATTTCGTACTGAGCATTAAAGATAATAACTTCTTTAGTCTCAAATACTTCTTTCACTAAAGCCATAAAGTCTTGCTTAGTATATGAACCCTCCATATCAGCAGGTACCCAAATACAAGAAAAAGGCGAAATTGCAAAAGATACACCTATAAAATCAAAGTCTTTTGCTTCGTAATCTAAGCCCGTAGTTTCAAAGTCCATAGCAATAGAATCATAATCTTTAATGAAATCTTTTGCTTCTTGAAGATTATTAACTACATAAGCTGTAACACCCTCTGATAAATAGCGGTTCTCTGATATTTTAATTTGATGCAAAGTTATTGCTCCATATAATCTTTATACGTTTTACCATCTTCATTTTTAAAATTCTGATTGGCTCCCGCATCTATTAATATTGTAATTATTTCAGTTTTGCCTGTAGCAGCAGCCCAAATTAAAGCTTTATCAATACCCACACCCTGTTCTTTGAGCCATTCCCAAGTCTCTGCTTCATATAGGCTGCGCCTCTCATGCAAATACAAAGAAGAAGCTATACCACCATTAGACGCTCCGATACTATAGGCTCCCGCAGGGACTTCTACTTCTCGAATATAGTAAGAAGTATCATCCAAGTAATCCATAATATGTTTAGCATTTAAAAAATATAACCTGTCTTTTACACATAAATCCCTAAGAGAAATATCACCATTGCATAAACTATTATCTATATTTAATCCATTCTGGTACTGAATACTATACGTATCCTCTTTATTAAACAACTTGAAATATTTCATCTTATTGATCCTTCTTACCAAATATCTTATCAGCCCTATTAATCTTGTAATCCCGTGTCTTTCCTCTCAATTCTACAGCTTTGTCTAATTCAGGAATACACAGGTTCTTAGCATATTCACAATTTCTTCCCTTTGCACAATCTATAAATACCAAGCCCACGGCTTCGCATAAGTCCAATAAAGCATCCTCTAATTCACGGTTAGTATCAGTTAATGCCCAGTACCTTTCAGAAGTTAATAGCATACCTCTAAAATCATCAGGCATACTATCTATTGTATCTTTTAGCTCTTGCTTTGTTAATGTCAGTTTATCCCAATTTTTCATATCTTACCCCTACTTCTTAATCCATTCACCCTCAGAATTACAATAAAAATAGTATTTGACAATTTTATTTTCATTAGGCATGTGCCATAAATCAAAATCTTGTGAAATTACAGGCATTTTTCTATTAGCCACAGTAAACAAAGTTTTTAGCGCAGGAATAATAGTATTTATACTTGAAAATATTCCTCCGTCTAAATGGTACAAAGTATCAAGAATTGTATTTGCATATTCACCTCCGCACCCTGTTCCAAAATAAGGTTCATTAATATCAATAGTATTTCTTGCGTCTCCACATATATATATTACAGAGGATTGATTAAGTAAAATAGCAGAAGACAATCCTGAGTAATCCAGTATATTATCCATATTATATTCTACACCTTGCGGTAAAGTACTTTTAATATGTGAATATAGAGTAGCTTGCAAATTAAATAGTGAATCTGTATCAGCATAATTTCCGGTTTTTACTGTAAATTGCCCTGAAGCATAACCAGATACGCCACAAACTACTTTCCCTAATTTTGGTGCTTTTATTTCAAATATTTTTAAAGTACCTGTTTTCATTGGAATATCGTGGTCTCCCCCACGTAGTGTATTTTTATCTGCCGCAATAGCGACAGTCCCATTATCTAATTTTAGCCCGATAATCAGTGTCATTTACCATCCCCCTTTAGAATTTTTATCATCTCATTTAATACTTTAATTTCGTACAACAAACCCGCATTGTCCTCTTTTAATTGTTGTGTGTATTCAAAAAGTTTCTTATTATCCTGCATAAGCTTTTTATTAATCTTTTCATTTTCATCTATGATTGTCTTTAGTATATCCACCTGCGGGGATGGCACAAACCGATTAATTAAATTATGTAAAAACTTCATCTTTACTCACTGCTAAAAATGCTGTTCCTCTTTTTATGGGTATTTCATCAAAAAATTTTTCGGGAAAATCAGGCTTCTTATTTAAAAGACACTTTTCTCCACGTAGATGAAAACATCTAAGGCCTTGCGCACTAACACATAGCCTTTTATTATCACATGGTAAAGTCATCATTACTTGTAAGAAGCAACAATATTTTTCACAAAGTCTATACCTCTTTGCTTAATATTAATTGCTGCGTTTAAATCTCTTGGTATAGTATTCCCACATTGAGGACATATGTAAGTATGCTCATAGGATGCAGTAGAGAAATCTTTATAGTAGTAATTGCACTTTGAGCATATTTTACTTGTGCCTGTAGGTTTTACTCTGAAAAATATAATACCTCTTTCGGCGCACTTATACTCCATAAACTTGTAAAACATACCCCAGCCCACATCATTGAATCTCTTACGTCCTCTCTTTGATTTTTTTGCTGTTTCCAGCATATTTTTCATATCCAAGTTTTCCATAAAAATTGCAGAATACCCCTTGTTGGTAATATCATGTGTAACTTTATGAATATAATCTTTTCTAATCTCACTGGCCTTCATTTGCATTTTACGGATACGGCTATGCACCTCTTTATAAAGAGAAGATTCTTTATCCGTTATACTGTCCCGTTGCTGCATCAGACTCTTTATATTTTTTTCCATGCTGGCATAAATTTCAATATTAGCAATTTCCGTGCCATCAGAAAGCACTGCCAGCGAATTTAGACCAACATCAATACCTACACTTTTACCCAGCAAGCAAGACTTAAGAGGAATATTTGGTGTATCTATATTGTATTTAGTTACAATATAAAGTCGTCCCAACTTATCCTTAATAATTGTGAGTGCTTTATGCTCAGGCATAGGTAAATGCAACCTGAGTATGCCCTTGTACTTTTTGTTTCCTACACTCAAGATAAAATTACAAAGTTCTGTAGAAGACTTAGATACAAATATAGAACCAATAACATCCTTTGTTGATTCATCACCAATCAAAGAATTAATATCAGAACTATAAACACGATACTTAACAGCCTTAGTAAGAGTAGGCATCTTTTCTCCTTTGTTTTTTAGACAATATTAAACTTATATATTACCCATCCATCTTTACCATGGAGTCGCCATGCCTTTCCATCATAGGAAGGCATAAGGCCCTTCTCCCAGAGTTTTACACAAGATGAAAAGTCATGACCATAGTCTATGCTGAAAAAAGAAGAAGTATAAGCCCAGACAGAAGCCCTGACAGAAGCCCAGACAGAAGCCCCGACAAAAGCCCTGGCAGAAGCCCTGGCAGAAGCCCAGATAGAATCCTCGATAGAATCCCCGATAGAATCCCAGACAGAATCCCAGATAGGATCCCCGATAGAATCCCCGATAGAATCCCAGACAGAATCCCTGACAGAAGCCCTAATAGAATCCCCAACAGAATTCCAGACAGAGGCCCATTCCTTTAGCAAGGCTATGTCTTCGTCTGTGACCTCTGTTACAGCAAAGTCCTTGAAAGGATTTATTATTTTTTTTATTATTAATTGGGGAACTATTTCCTTAAAGTCCAAAGCCCTTACCTGACGCTCGACAGCTTCGCTGTCGTCCTTGCCATTGATTTGGTCAACGGTAAATACTCCCGTTAGTGGGTTGTACTCATACTTATTAGCATCATCAACATTTAAGCCATTATAGTGGCAAATATCCGTATGAGAGTCAGGCGAACCTTTAAGTTCACCTGAGAGAAAACGCTGCCTATCTACCCAGTTAGCATAGTAGATTTTCTTATGCACTGACACTACCGAGAAAAAATTGCACACGATGAAACTCCTTTATACTGCTATTTTTTAAGATGCCAAACTTTATGCTGTGGCGGAATTTTTCAGGCGTTCGTAATACATTTTATACATTAAAGCTTTTGCGCCATCGTAAGGTCTTTGGCCTAGTAACCATTGCTCTAAATCATCAAGGGTACTTGCGGAAAATAATCTCTCTACATTATCTTTCCGTATTAAATCATTACACTCCTCTATTAATTCTTTTATATCCTTTATAATGCACAACATACCAAAGTTATTCAAGATTCTTTCTGATTCAGATTCACATTGCTTCTCAGAGCCTATGGGCAATAAATCATTTTCTCCAAATACCCTGTATTGCTGCTTATCTACATGTGCATTTTTTTGATGACACACTGTAAATATATCATAATCTCTTATATCTGGTATATCAAATACAGCTTTTGTTTCTTCTATTGTATCGGGTTCATATAGCTCATTATTGTATGTTATAAAAATTGAGCAATCAGGTCTTTTTTCAAAAGTCAGAATCATTCACGCATCCTTTCATGCAATTAGCAATAAGAGTTTCAAGATTAATTGGGGTATATGAGTTATTATCCACGCCTACGTCATAAGACATACAAAACTTAGGTTCTGTGCCGTGCACATGCCCATAGGCATGATAACTACCATGACACTTTCTATCCCAGCTACGTAACGGATAATGGCAAAGCACAATATACAAATTATTACACTTAAGCGTTTTTATGCAATTAAAAGATTCAACAAGACCAATAAAATCTTTAGGCTTGTCGTGATTACCCCGCACCAGATGAATCCTACCTTTTAGCCTCTTCAGGTATTGAATTGGGTTCCCCATAGAGAAATCACCTAAGTGATAAACCGTATCTTTTTCAGATACAACCTGGTTCCAATTAGCGATAAAAGTTTCATTCATTTCTTCAACATTACTAAAAGGTCGATTGCAATACTTAATAATGTTCTTATGCCCAAAATGGGTATCTGATGTAAACCAGATTTTACTCATTACATGTTCTCAGTGGCATAACAACAGATAAGCAATTCTTATCTTCATCCATTATGGCTTTAGGCTCAAGTTTAAAAGCTCCATTTGGATTATCTGAGAATGAAAGCACTCCCACAGAACTATTGACATTTGATATAGCTGTCATAAGTGTAGGGATACGCATACCAAAACTAAAATTATTTGCATTAGAAGAACAAGATGCTTTTAGCTCACAACTATAGCCGGTATCAGAATTTTGTATGGTGAAAATAATATCTTGCTTATTTATAGTTATATCAACTCTTTTTGTGTATTTATTTGAGAGAGAAGACACACTCTTAAGAATATTTAGCCATTCTTTAGTGTTAAATACACATGTAAATGGTAAGGACTGAGGAATAACTTGTTCATAGTCAGGGTATCTTTCACGCACAAGGCTGCCCGATATATAGAAAGTGTCATTTTCAAAAGATACTTTTTTATCATTGTAGGATATATCAACTGAGCCAGATGATAGTGAAAGGAAAGGCTCTATTTTTGTAATCAATTCTCTGGGTACTATTAAAGTTGTATCCTCTACATCTTGATATTGTTTTTGTATAGCTAAAACAGTGGCATCTGTGGCTACAACAGACATTACTTTATTTTTTATGCTTAATAAAACAGATGAAATATGTGGCCTAGTCTCGTCGTGCATAGCAGGTTTCACAAGCTGTATCGCTTGCCACAAATCAGCTACGTTTATGCTAAAAGACTTATCCGCTGTAAACACATTATTTATACCGGTATCTGTATCCCTAATTGGAACAGATATATTATGCATTACCAAAGAGTTATCTTTAATAACGGCGGCTTCTGGGTTTTCTATAATCTTAAAAGACTCCCAATTCATTTCTCCAGTAATAGACTCTGGAAAAATTGGAATCTTTGTTTCAATCCCATTTAGAACTATACACCCGTTTCTAATAAGTATGCCGGAAACAGGCGTAACAAATTTAGAAATTATTTTTATTGCTTTCTTAAAATCCAGCATACAGACTCCTTTATACCTATTATAACAATTACTATGAACGAGAGAAAACAAATAATTGTGGGAACCCACAAATCCCAAGTTGTTGCTTCCGCCACAGTATAGAATGCAAGCAGAGATAAAACAGACAGGGCTACAATAATCTTTTCCATTTTCTTTCTCCTTTTCTCTTTAACCTTGCTCACAATATAAGTGAGTTTTTAGAAAAGTCAAGAGAAATCTTCAGACGCAGCTTTTGATAATTTCACCCTATCTTTACAACATCTTTTGAGCATACAAGATACTGGTACTGACCTGTTTTGTCACAATGAGCAAAACCCACATTATCCTCCCATGAACTAATGGTAAATATCATGCCTTTATGTACACTGACATCTGTGTGATAAGTTTCTACATATTCTCTATTAATAAGGATTACTCTATCACCTACTTTTATAGAGACTTTTCATTCTTATTCTTAATGCAGCCCTGGTGCATGTGCCAAATCTGTGCTTTAACCCACTCTAAATGTTCTTTTGATGACAATATAATATCTGCATAATAAGATAGGGGTTCTTTGCCAATAAACTGTATTGAGTGCCAAGAAGCTTTATCTGAATCGGGAAATATCTCAAGAGAAGGCGCAAAGGGCATTAAGTTCCATTCAATTTGTATTCCGCCCTCTTCAGTGGGATATATGTATGGTGTTATAAGCAAATCTTCTGGATAAAAGGATTCAAATATTTTGATGGTTCTATTTATTGTTTCATCTGATATAGTCTTACCCTCACCATCAAGCCAACCAGGTTCCATTCCACGTAACTCATTAAGTTGTTCTTTAATACTTTCCATACTTATACCTCCTTAAAAGTAGTATCGGCATTTATATAATGATGTTCCATTCTGTCATTAAAGGAATAACTATACGAACAAGGCTTACCGTTTTTATCAAAATTTATTTTGGGAGCAGAACGTGTGCCATTAATATACATTGCCCCAAAATTAATATGCTTGCCTTTAATCCACAGCTTGAAATTTTTACCCTCATACTTTTTAGAAAGAGCAACAAAATCTAAAGGCTTATCTTCAGAGATTTGATAAATATCTCTGCCACCTTTTTCATCCATTATATCATCACTATACTCAACGGTAACCTTATACATGCAATGCTTGCTCCTTTTACTCTCAAGAACCTAAGTTTTCCTATTTTAAGAATTACTTCTTCTTCGCTGATGTGAACGGTGCGCTCGGTATATCAAGAAAAGTACTTGGCAACTGGCTGCTCCAGCCCGAAGCCAATAGAGGGTTTGCGGATAACCCAGTGAGTTGTAACATATTCACTAATATTCATAAGTGCAAGACTACCACTGTTTTGTTAAGTGAATAATTCCGTCATTGCCCGTCGAACCCTGTTCGCCCCCTAATTAAACCTTGAAATTGTCTCTTAAAACTATCGGGGTCTGCTTTCCAATAGTCATTTACATCTTTGTAAGGAATCACAATAATAAACAATTTGCATTTAAGCTCATCATCCAGCCTATTAATAGCTGAAGTTGCAAACTCACGCCCTCTTGTATCCTGGTCTAAAACCCAGAATACTTTATCAAAAAGCATACACAAGAACTTTAGTCGGTTAAAAGCCAACCCTAAAATAGCTATACTATTTGGAGTAACGTGCCTAAGAATCAAAGCATCTTCTATTCCTTCTGTAACAAAAACAGAATTTGAGCTAATTGAATTTAATAGCCCAAAGTAATATAACTTTTTATCCCCGTCTGGTAACTTGAGTCTAAATTTCTTTTCCTGAGTATTTCTAATACTCCAGCCTTTATAGTATTGCCCATTACATATCACATCTAACGGGTAATGCACATGGGTATCATCACCAGATAATTTCAGAGATTCCTCTATAGAAATACCCCTATTTAGCAGATACTCCTGATAATTCATTTTTCAATAACAATAGAGTTCATAATACACATATTGCTATCTATGGTAGTTATATACCCTTCATCTGCATGAAGGGAGTTTATAATATTGATTTTAGGACTATGCAACTGTATAGAGCCTAAATTCTTATTTATAATACCCATAACGGTATCAAGAGATATTTCAATCACAGGGCGTATTTTATACCAATCAAGAGACACAGGTATAGACAGCCAGTATAATCTTGTTAAAATAGCCATTAAAATATTATCAGAAAAATACCTGTATATACGCCCAGTTCTCATATCATAGGATGAGAGTAGTCCTGTAAAAAGACTAATAAATTCTTCATTACTGCTATTAACTATATCGGAATAGGTAATAGGATTTTCGCCAGTGTATTCAGGAATTGCAAATCTATCCTTAAAATAAGGAGTTATTAAGTTCTGATTATATGGTAAACCAGACCATACTGCACGTTTATGCAAATCAGAGGATGTATTTATAATTGGAACACATTGAATTGGAGGCACATACTCATAAAATTTAGCATCCTTTTCTATATGTGCATATAATAGCATACCCCAATAATCAATGGATATAATGTTGAAGCCATCAATAGGTAAGTCTTCAACAATATCTACTTTTTTCCAGTTATTATCACCCTGTATAATACCAGGCATTCTCTCTGTTATAATGTTCATTGTGTCACTCCGTAAAAATAAAGAGAGATATAAACCTATTCCATATTCCCTTAATGCCGGTAAACGAACTATTCAAAACCCACCATAACTCAGAAAGCTCCCAGCATTCACCTTTAATTACTTGTGCCTTAAAAATCTGTTCTAATTCACCTACAGTAAAAAAGTTAAATTTATTGCACGAATAAATACCAGATTTATCAACTATCTGATTAGGTTCTTTAAAAACGCATTTACCGTCTTTAATAGCGGGATTTATGCAATGAGCATAATTTCTATACCTGCAATTTTGTGCTTTTGGCTCTAAAGACATTTTCTTATACTCCGAAAACTTCTTTCTCCACATAGTAGAAAACCGAATGTAGATTTCACCCCAACTTTTCATAATTCACCTCTTAAATTTTACGGATACTAGTTGTATCACCCTTTTTCTCAAATAAGTATTTTTTATCACATTGCCCACGGCCATGGGATACATATACTACGGATAAATTATTTTGAACTGCGTATAGTTCAACTTCACTGAGAACTGTATCAAAAACGTCATCAGCAACAAAACTCAAACTCTCATCTAAAAATATTATTGGGGTATAGTTAAACATCTTAACCAGGAACATGCGCAAGAACACATCTAGTACTGCACAAATACCCCCTCCAATACTATCAATAGGAATTGTAATGCCACCCTCTGTAATAGAGAAATCCAACTTACCTTTCCCTATATTTATTATAACTTCTAAATTCCGGCCTATATAAATCCTCTGTAATACTCCTGTTAAGTATTCAGATAATGAGGACAGATATTGAGTTAAGTATAACTCATACTGAGTGATTTTATCAGATATTGAATCTATGTAGGTTGATTCAATATGTATTTGATTAAGCTGAGATAATATCTTTTGCTTTTGTGCTTCACACCTATCTGATAAACCACGTATGTAATCTATACTAATCATGTGCCGGAACTCCCAAATCCGCCAGTGCCTCTTTCAGAAGAAATGCCAATTACCTGCTCTACATAATCATGCCAGCAAGTGCCAATAATATCTGTGAATTTATGCACTGTTAATAAATCCTGTGTATAAATACCTTCTTCCAAATCCGATAACCAGCTTAGTATAGCACCTTTTAGCTGTGCAAATTTCTTGAAATCTTGCAAATCTACTTGTGATAGTTCTGCGCCTGTAGGTAAAATCATCTGCCCAATTCTGTCTCCACCACATATTTTACTGTATCTGCAATTAGAGACAGAACTACCATAGGTATCAATAGTTGATAAAGGATATTTCCAGCTTCCTCTGTAATCGGCATCTATTGTTCCAATTCCGTTAAGCATAAAGATACCTTTTTTGGTTATTCCACTGCGCAATCTTGCTTGTATATCGGCTACTGTTGCACATGCGGTAAATACACCTGTATCAAATACAATAATTTCATGCTCTTTGATATGTTTATCTTCACTGATACTTTTTAAGTCATAGCCTGTAGAGAGGGGAGTCGCTCTTTGCAACTCCCCTGAAAGGGATAAACTGTATATTACCATGCTCAGTCCCCCGAAATTCTTGCTAATATTATAGTTATATTAAAAGCACTTGCAGTGTATTTATAGCAAGCTACATTTGATGTTAAAGTAATCCCCAGAGGAATCTGCGGGATATAATTCTTTGTATCTTCTACGGAATATGTAAATTTTTCAGGAACATCACCTGTTATATTTACTTCATGCCTACTACCTTGTATATCTGTAATATAGCATATATCCTTTTCTTGCACTAAGGTTTGGCATGTAGATCCTGACAGATTATACAGAACCTGCATTGAATCCCAAAAATTCTTATCAATTGTAAAAGACTCTGTAGGAATATCCGGTAATCTATGCTTTCTCAATACAACTTCTGTAGGAATTTGCAAATAATAGCAAATTCCATCAGCATCACAATATTTAAACGTGCAGAAGTTATTGGAATCCTTAGTATAGAGGACATCACCTTTATTTTGAGATAGGAGCGAGAAATATCGCATGAGCGGGAAAATGCCATATTTAATTGTAAGGTTATCCCCAATTAAATTCAAAGGCTCATCCCAATTTCCGATACATACTATAGATGCCCCAATGTTATAAACAATATCCTGTTTATTAATATACATTGGAAATGCACCATTAACTTTAGAACTAATCTTCTCAAAACTCTTAAAAAGCTCACTAAAAACTAAGGGAATACTCCCTGAGTAGTTAGATGTAGGCTCAATAAAAATATCATTATTTATTATCTTAGGGAATATATACTTACTCTTATTCCCTTCTGGCAGGAATATAACCTGGGTATCATTAATAGAAACATCATAATTAGCTGTAGGCAGGTTCTTAAGTCTATCACTAAGCCCAAAGTTTATTGATTCACTAATATCAATTTTCATGGGGATCCTAGCCCAAATCTTAACTCCGCCCAGCATTGATGCACCTACGCAGATATTATCAGGGGCTATATTTAAAGAATAGTGTGGTTCCTTTCCGTTAAATCCGTAGGGAAATTTTATAGCATTTAATATCCCGTCTGTAACCTTAAATGAAATCATATCTCTCCTTAGATACTAAGTGTCTTTTTAATTTCTTCAATTTGATTATCAGTTTCTTCCATTTCTTTCTGAAGTGATTCCAGTATAATTTGCCCTTGCTTCTCGGCCTCTTCTAAGTTTGCAGATTCCAATATTGACATTAATTCCTTTTTTCTGGTTTCATCACTCATTTTTTCTATACTATTTATTGAATTTACTCTTGATTCCCCCATCTTCTTAGAATAAATCTCAATTTCAGTGGATGTTTTAGCATACAAATCCCGCACCTTCTGCAACTCTTTTACAGTATTCTCACTGTCCATTTACTTACCTTCTTTATCTTTAAGTTTCGTTGACAAATAATTCCAGCTATCATCATTAAGATTATTCTTCATATACGTCCAGAAATCCTTCAAATCAGATAATGAAATAACTACATCATTAGATAACATAGACTCTACTATTTTTGATGCAGATACTGTATTCCAGTCCTTCTCCCAATTAGGAACAGGAATAAAGCCATAGTTTAAGTCTTCTGAATTTAATAGCATAACATACCTTGGCGCATTAAGCATATCAACGGATGTAGGAACAATGCTGCCTAAATTAATTAGAACTTGGTTATTCCCTCCTTTGGACTCATAGCATGGTGTATGAATATGACCAGTTATAAATATTTTGCCTGTAAATATATCTGTTATTTTTATGGCAGGAACACCAAAGAAATCATTCTTCTCCCACCCAAAAATATCATGTCCATATCCAATATTACTACTTATAACTTTATTGCTTGTGCCTTTTCTATAGGCACTCCCATCATTGTAGTTATACATATTTTCAGTATCAATGAAAATATTTGGTAGAGACTCTTTTAATAAATTTAGCACATCATAGCTCCCATCAGTATTCATATCGTGATTCCCTGAAACTATGTATGTATTAAATCCTTCTACAGCTTTGCTGAATAAAGTAAACAAATTTATATACCAAGCAACTGAAAATTTTGTAGGTATATCATCAGTTATATCACCTAAGAATATAATGTTTTTTACTTTATTCTTTATTGCTGTGCTTCGTATCCAAGAAAAAACAGAAGCCCAATATTCATTCCACCCGTCAGAGGCTCCACCAAAGAAAGCACGAACACGCCCTGTATAGTGAATATCCCCTATTACCAGTGTATCGGGAATACTCATTATTAAGGATTCAGATAAATCTCTTGTGTTATTACCTACAATATTTTCAAGGGCATTTATCACTTTATGCGTCCACCTATTATTTTTGTTTTATCCAATATACTCCCGCACACAGGGCACTCGCCTATTTCTGCAATTAAAAGTTCCAGAGACTGCTTATAGCAACTTAGTTTTTCATGTAAGTCTCTGCGCTTTTCATACAACTGACAAAAACCAATCAAGTCTAAAATAATATTAACTTGTGAAAAGTCAAGAACTTTTTTTTGTAGTTGTAAAATTATTTTCTTTGTTTTTACATAATTGATAACTCTTAGTATGTTCCCAATTTCTTGAATACCCTTTAACTTGCTTTTTAGTTTTGTGATATATTCTTTTAACCCGTGATAGTTATATATACTGTTAATACAGGCAGCATATACATCATACCTTTGCTTTTTTTCTAAAGCACTAATATACAACTTTACTTGATTCAGAGTACTCTGCAATTTCTTAACCTGGTTTAACTCTTTATAATAGCTGTATATATTATTCAGAACATCTTTTTGTGCTATAATTTTTGTATTATGCAGTAACAGATTAATTAACTGCTTTTGGTTATCGGCTTTTTTTTCTAAAGCAACTATAGCCTGTTTCATTTTTATGTATTCTTTAACTTCCTCAGCAAGATTAAGTAATGCTATTTTTTCTTCAAGCAATTTGGCTAAACTATTAATTGTTGATATTTTATTTTTTAGCACCTCAATATTTTGTTTCTGCTGCATATACTCATAAATACCGCTAATTATATCTGATTGCTCTTTCAGGTTATTGCTGTGTATTACCAAGTCTTTTAATTTACTCAGCATCTCTAAATCATTATTTGTTTGAACTAAAGATTCTTCTAATGATTTCTTCTGCCCACCCACCTTTAGCTTACAAGACTTTATAATACTGCGAGCAACTTCAACATCATCAAATAAAACGCTGTATAATGAATTACCCTTAATTACAGAACCGCTACCCTGCATAGCAAAGTTGTATATACCTGCGTTATCCTTCTTAGGGAATTGTAAAAACTCCCAAGCACCTGGATAATCACGCCCACATCGCTCTAAAGATACATTATCACTTCTGTTTAAATATACCCCAGAGCTATTTTTGCCTGTTTCTACCCACTTATCATCTAAATATAGTTTTATGCTTCCTGCATTTTTGCCATATTTAAGAGAAGAAGTAGGGAATCCATTATACAGAATAGACCATATACTTCGTAAGAGTGCAGATTTACCAACAGAATTACTACCCTCAAGCATAGTAAGACCAGGTTCAAAATCAACAGTAGCCTTTGATATAGCCTCAAAGTTATGCAATTCTAATCTCATTTACCCGGCCTTCCACGCTTTTTTTTATCTGTAGTTACAGGTTCTTCTTCTACTGTTTCCTCTAAAATTTCAGAATATACAGGTTCTACATTCACATCGGGTAACAAATCTTCTGCACCACAACTTTTCAAGATAGCTTTTCTCAACATAACATAAAGCGCATGGTCACTTTTCATTAAAGTATCAAAAGTAGATGTGGTTCTATCTTTGTACGTGTGAATTTCTCCATTTTCGTCGGGGACATTCAACGTCCAGAAACCCGCTCCACCATATTTTAAGAAATCACACTGCTTTGCCATTAACCTAATACCCGTGTATATATCAATACCGCCATTGCGTATATCTAAGATATGACTACCTTTTCGTCCCTGATTGCCGTCTTTTGTTTTAGTAAGTGTCCATTTCACTTTTCTACCCACAACTTCTGCGCCCTTTATATATGTAGCTGATGGGTCTCCATACTGGCCCTCATACACAAGTTGACGGGCTTCTAAAACTAACTGAATATGCAATAAGTGCTTATAAGCATGACCACCAGGTGAAACAATTTCTCCACCCCGCTTTGCGCCCCAACTCATATCAATTTTATCCCGTGCTTGGTTCAACGTTAGCAGGAATCCAGAACCACCATTATTAATACCCCTACTTAGCACTATCTTAGAAATTTCATTATACAACTTTTGGATTACTTTACTCTGCTGT
>Ga0265297_10006688_pt1 | contig 16533 bp, 16 predicted proteins | sample Munlanlwell13791_FD_192502 | JGI IMG/M metagenome (GOLD analysis project Ga0265297, IMG submission 192502) | Leachate microbial communities from a municipal landfill in Southern Ontario, Canada - Leachate well 137-91 | ecosystem: Engineered > Solid waste > Landfill > Unclassified | place... | reverse complement strand
TGCGCTTCTGCGTCCTTTCTCATCTTCTCCACCTCTTCATCCGACAGGCCAGTCGAACCTTTGATCGTAATACTCTGCTCCTTATTAGTGCCCTTATCCTTGGCCGTCACATGCAGAATGCCGTTGGCATCGATATCAAATGTCACCTCAATCTGTGGGATGCCGCGAGGTGCCGGCGGGATGCCATCGAGGATAAACCGACCGAGCGACTTATTATCAGTCGCCATTTCCCTTTCGCCCTGAACGATATGGATTTCCACCGACGGCTGATTGTCTTGGGCGGTTGAGAAAATCTGCGACCGAGAAACCGGCACAGTTGTATTGCGCTCAATAACTTTGGTCGCCACTCCACCCAGCGTCTCCACACCCAATGATAGCGGCGTCACATCCAGAAGCAAAATATCTTTGCCGAATGTTCCCTCCAGCACGCCACCTTGAATGGCGGCACCGATCGCCACCACTTCATCGGGGTTGACCCCTTTGTGCGGCTCTCTGCCGAAAATATCTTTGACTTTTTTAACCACTGACGGCATGCGGGTCATACCGCCAACTAGAATAACTTCATCAATGTCAGAAATTTTTAAGCCCGCGTCTTTTAGCGCTTTTTTGCACGGCTCTTCTGTCTTTTCGATCAGGTCGCCAATCAAATCTTCCAGTTTAGCCCGGCTTAGCTTGATATTTAGGTGCTTGGGACCGCTGCTATCAGCGGTAATAAATGGGATATTGATATCCACCTCGGTAGCTGAAGAAAGCTCGATTTTAGCCTTTTCCGCTTCTTCTTTCAGACGCTGCAGAGCCATCTGGTCTTTGGATAGATCAACTCCTTGGTCTTTCTTGAATTCGGCGATCAGCCAGTCGATAATCACCTTATCGAAATCATCGCCACCCAGCTGGGTATCGCCATTGGTAGCTTTCACTTCAAATGTGCCTTCTCCCGACAGCTCGAGAATAGAAATATCGAATGTGCCGCCACCCAAATCATACACGGCGATCTTTTCTTCTTTTTTCTTCTCCAGACCGTAAGCCAGTGCGGCCGCTGTCGGCTCATTGATGATACGCTTAACCTCTAGGCCAGCGATCTTGCCAGCATCCTTGGTCGCCTGCCGCTGGCTGTCATCGAAGTAGGCAGGAACAGTGATCACCGCTTCTTTTACTTCTTCGCCCAGATAAGCCTCAGCGTCGGCTTTCAACTTCTGCAGCACCATGGCGGAGATCTCCGCAGGGCGCTTTTCTTGCCCGTCGAGAACAATCATCGCCGCGTCATCTTTGCCAGCTTTCACATCAAAAGGCATCATCTTCGCTTCTTTTGCTACTTCTTTGTAGCGCCGGCCAATAAAGCGCTTGGCAGAAAAGATAGTGTTTTTGGCGTTGGTGACAGCCTGCCGCTTAGCAGTGACACCAACCAATCTTTCGCCGTTTTTGATCGCGACCACTGATGGTGTGGTGCGGTTTCCCTCGGCGTTAGGGATCACTGTTGGCTTGCCAGCCTCGATCACCGCCACACAAGAGTTGGTGGTGCCAAGGTCGATGCCAATGATCTTAGACATAGTTTTTATGGGTTAGATTATTTATTTAACAAATGGTACTTTAGTAAAATCGCCTATCTCCCTTTTTAGATAAATTTCGGCTTCCTCCTGAGTTGGAAAAATTTCTTTACATCTTGCCTGAATGGTGACCCCATTAACTCTTTCACCGTACAAAAACCAAAAAGGAAAACTGTTGGATGGGCTTTTCTTCCATAATTCAAACCTTGTATTTCTATATTTCTCATCTTTTACAATAGAATCAAAATCGTAGTAATCAATTAACTCATCATCATTTTTATTTGATTTATTCTCTTTTAGCTTTTCCATAGTTTTTATGGGTTAGATTATTAATTTATTAGGTAGCTTTTTTGGGTAGCCCCCGAGCCCCTGCTCGAGGGGGTTGGGTAGGCGTGGCATTCTTGCCGCGCCGCTGTCATTCCCGCGAAAGCGCCTTTGTCTGCCTCTGGCAGAGGAATCTATGAACGTGGTATCAAGATTATTCTTGGTTTATTGCTGAACCAAGCTCTATTTACTATTCATTATTAACTAAATACTTCTTCATCCACTCCACCATCGGCCCTACCGCCGCCCTGATATGTTCTGGTTGACGATAGGTGTGAGGAATTTCTTCCGGTAGTTCGATGAAATCTTTTTCGCAACACAAGCTCTCAAAAGTTTTTCTAGCCCCAGCAAAATCACAAGTCTCGTCTCCTTTACCGTGCAAGACCAAAGTCGGACATTTAATTCCCTTCACAAAACCCAAGAAATCCAATCCCATTCTGTCTTCCAAGAACTGCTTGCCAACTTTATACCACTTATCCTTGCTTCGAGAAAACACTTTAAAATAGCCTTTCTCCTCTATCTCCTGAAGCTCCTTCTCTTTACGCTTTCCCAAGTCTTCATTAGTAGCCGACGACATCGCTACAATCGTTTTTATATCGTTTCTCTTACCAGCCGAAATCAATATCTCCATCGCCCCCAGACTATGGCCAGCCAAACCAATCCTGCTCTCATCGACAAAATCCTGCTTCTGAAAATACCCCAAGACATCTTCAATATCCTCTATATTCCCCGTCATTGTGATATTAACCAAATCACCATCACTTTCCCCAATTCCATTAGTCAGATCAAACCGATATGCCGCCACCCCTTCCTCGCTCAACCGCTGGGCAGCTTCTGTTGTCCAACCCTGATCCTTATGCCCCTTGAATCCGTGAACCACCAAAACCAATGGATATTTATCCTGTTTTTCGGCGGGCAGATGCAGATCACCAACGATCCTTTTGCCCTGACGATTTGTGATGATGACTGTCTCTGACATATTGTTTATAAATATTTATTAAGCCAACCTGCCACCAAGCCCCCGATTATCTCCACATGCTCTTTCTCCCTCGGCTCGTGCGGAATATCATGAGGCAGGCTTTCCAGCTTTTTTACTTTGCAGGCCAAAGCCTCGTATATACTTACCGCCTCCTTATAAGCAATCACATCATCACCAATACTGTGCATCACACAAACTGGACATTTAATCTTGGCCACCATACCCATAAAATCCGTCAGCATAAAATCATTGATCAGCCCGACTGGTATTTTAAAAGATTGGCCATGACGAGATAAAAATTCCATGAACTTTCTGTTCGGGTCATTGATCACTTCGCTGAAGAAAAACTTTCTTTCTTCCTCCATACTGCCCAGCGCCCCGAGAGAGATTACCGTTTTGATAGTATCCATCTTGCTAGCAATCATCAGCGCCTTCGTCCCGCCAAAGCCACAGCCAAGAATGCCAATCCGTTTTTTATCAACAAAATCCTGCTTGCAGAAATAATCCAGCACATCTTCAATATTTTCCAAACTATTGGCCAAAATACCCGTAGCCCTTTCTGCCCCCTCCGCACTCTCATCAGTCAGATCTAGACAAAAAGCAGCTATACCACCTTTTATTAGCTTATTAGCCATACCGATCGCCGCGCTCTGTTTTTGGCTTCCACCTACCATACGAATCATCAAAACCAACGGATATTTATCCTGTTTTTTCACCGGCAGATATAGATCGCCAGTGATAGTTTTACCTTTGCGGTCTCTGATCTCGATTGTTTTTGACATTGATTAGTATCAATTATCATCTTTAGCACTCTTTATTATAGAGTGCCAATGTATTGAAGTCAAACAAAATTACAACTTTTTTTATCAAAAATTGTTAATTGTTTTGGGTTTCGGTTGCCTACGGCAACCGCGTTCCGAGCCCGCAGGGCGAGGCATAGAGTGCTAGAAATACCCAGTCAAGAAAAAATCCGAGTTTTCTGGAATTGGGAAGAGACCTACTAACTAAATAGCGTTCGGTCTCGTTGTTTCCTCCTTCGGTTTCCTATAAGGACGAAAGAACTTGCATGACGATCCGTTTCGTATACGGATCGCAGCTCATGTCCATAATGGCCCCGAGCTGCTCCATTACTCTCGCATCCGCCGCGGCCTCCCGCACCACATCCTCGCCGGAATCGTGGACGAGTTTCAGTCCTTCTTCGCTTGTTAAGCTGCCGCCATCCTGTATGAACTTCAGTATTGCGTTCAATATCCGCCCCTCCTCCCGAAATAGAATAACCAAATAATAGATTGTTGTTAGATAAATGTCAAGAGTAAAGTAAAACGCCCACCATTATTGCTGGCAGGCGTTTTTTCCTCTCTTTTTCGATCGAACTTCAGCCGCGATCCCTGATGACCTGCATCCAGGCTGTGTAGAACGCGGTGGCCGCGGCTCGGCGGCCGAGCGTGTAGCGCTCCTCGGCCGTCAGGTCGGAGTGGAGCAGGTCGATGTCCCTGCTCTGAAAGACTGTTTCGGTCTGATTGGTCAGCGTCCAGACCGTCTCGTCCAAAAGGACGATAAGATGGGCCATGGAAGTGGCTTTTTCGTTGTATTGAACCACCACTTCGTCGGCTCCGTCCAAGAAGGACTTCCATCCCTTCTTGAATTCCGGATCGGTGTAGACGAGCGTCGCCCACACCAGCCCCGAGAACTCCGGGGTCAACTCGCCGACCATCACTGAACCCGTGCCGGTGGCAACCCGCATGGGTCTGAAACTGTAAACGTTCCAGACCACCGGGACCATCCTGTCGCCGACCTGATCAAGAGCGAACCGATACGACGGCACGCCCTCCTGCAGGATGACGCCGTAGGTCGCCCAGTCGTGTTCCCGCCCGGCGGGAACCTTTTCGGTTCTCATTGTTATCCGGCCATCCTTGGCCAGATAACAGAGCTCATTGGCGGCCATGATGTCCACCATGGTGAACGTGGCCTGCCCGTCCTTGCACTGGATACCTAACATGGTCTCCAGCGCCTCCTCGGCCTCGTTCGCGTGAACAAGAGCCGAGAAACAAAACAATACCGCCACCAACAACATCATTTTGCGAGTCATTGTTCTTCCTCCTATTCCAAGATTTTATTGATATCTAGTTTATAGCACAAAAATACGCAAAAGTCAAACATTTGTTGTGGTTCAATACCTTGATATCACCATTGCAGGCTCAGCTTGCCTTATTCCAGCGTCTCCAAAAACGCCAACAAATCCGGATGCAGCGAAGTAGTGAAATAATCTTTTACTTCCGTCGGTTTAATCCATTTTACCTCTTTAAACTTCTCCCCCGCCTTTTCCTGCTCGCCGATAATTTCACAAAGGTAATAGATGGACAAAAACTCTCTTTTCTCCGGATATGTCTTAGCAAAAATAATTTTTTTGATATCCACATCCACATTAGTTTTTCCCTTAATCTCCCTTTTCAGATAAATCTCTATATCATCTTCATAAGCCGGCCGGCCGCCGGGAAAACACCAAGAAAGCTCCTTGATATATGGATCGTCTTCTCTCCTGCCAATTAGAATTTTTTTGGTCTGGGAGTTGTAAACGATACCCAAGGCGTTAACCAAAAATATGCCCCGATCAAAACCCTGCCAGTCCATATTCACATTGGTTATAAGATACATCTTCATTATAGCACCTCATACTGCTGATTCAACCCGTTATGTCGTCTTTTATATCCTTTACATCATTCAAATCTTTTACATCCTTCTTATCCTCCTCCCCGCTTCCCACAACCACTTTCGCCGGCCTGATCACCCGCTGCTTCAGTTTATACCCAGCCTCTAATTCCTCCAACACCTCGTCTTTATTGCCCGGCTTGGACAAAACCGCTTCGTGGCTGCTCGGATCGCAAGTCATGCCGACCGAAGTAAATTTCTCCACCCCTTCTTTCTCCAGCACCCCACGAAACTGCTCATATATCCTTTTCACACCCTCCGCCCATTTGTTCCCCAACAAATCCTCTGGCATGGCCAAAACCGCCCGCTCCAAGCTGTCGAAAACTGGCAGCAGCTTACAAACAATATCCGCGTTGGCAAAACAAACAAAATCTCCTTTTTCTCGCTCAACTCTTTTCTTGTAATTCTCAAATTCCGCCTGCGTCCTCTGTAATAGATTCTTCAATTCCACAATCTGCTCATCTTCTTTTTTGGCCGCTCCGACATCCTCAGCCCGCCGCGGTAGATTAACCTCTTTCGCCGGTTCGCTATTCTTGTTTTTAATCTTTTTGGACATAAACTATAAGTTAGATTTTATATTTCTTCGCCTTTGGGTACGCCAGAGCCCCTGCTCTGGCATTAATATAAATCAAAATGTTTTTTGTGTCATCCTCGATTTAGTCGAGGATCTGTGAACTTAGTATCAAGATTATTTTTGGTTCTCTGCTTAGCAAAGTAGCTGGTCACCTCAAGGAGCCTTCGGCTGCGCGATTGCGAAATCGCGCCTACAATCACTGGTTACATCTCTGTTCTACTGTTATTACTGTTTACTGCTTTACTGTTTAACTGATAACTGTTTATGTACTTTCCACTATTAACTATCCTTACTCTTGCTCCAGCAGATAAACCTCTTCGGCTGGTAAATTCACCACATACCGCTGCAAACCCAAGTCCTCCATTATTTTCTTCAGTAGAAAAATGTTACGCAAATAGCCCATCTGTAACCCACCAAGCACCCCTAAATAGCCGCTGAACCCCGGCAAAAGTTCATATTTCACAGCGACAAGAGCCGCGTTTTTTAGCTCGGGGATTTTGTTCTCCCGATCCAAACCCACATATATCTGATCTTTCAAATCCAGGCCGTCAAGAAACTCAATCAGCTTCCCCCCATTCTCCAGCATTTTAATCCAAGTAATCAACTGACTATTACTGATATCGGTTTTCGCCAGCAGATTGGCGAGCCCTTGATAGTAAAATTTGCCGTCCGGCAGGTTAAAGAAAGCCACCGCATCGGTCTTATCAGCCAAAATGCGCACCACCCGGTAAAGCACGGCATCCGACCGGCTGCCAAAATACATAGCATAAGGCACGCTCTTGACCTGCAAGCTTTTAGGGTCAATCGCCATGTCCAGATAAGCCCGCAAACCTTTGGCTGTCGGCACCCGGCCACCAGATGTATGCAGTTTAGCCAACAGCTTTTTCTTTTCCAATTCGGCCATCTCGCTACGCACTGTCGCCGAGCTGAATCCCATCTTTTCCATGACCAAAAGGTGTTTGGAGCCGACTGGTTCTGCCGTCTCGATATAAACCTTCACCACTTTAAGCAGGATGTCTCTTTGTCTTTGGTTCATAAACTTGGCACTTTGTTAGGTCAAGTGCTAAAACCATTATAAATGGTATTTTTTTACTTGTCCATAAGTGTTAAACTTACATATACAAATTAACCTAAATCACATGAGGACTATTTCCAAACTCCTCTGTCCCACTCTCATCGCTGTTTTAACTCTATCCGGCTGCTCGCTCGGCAGCAAAAAGCCAGCAGAAAAGACCAATGAACCGATAAAAATCGGGCTATCTTTCCCTCTGACTGGCGAAGGATCTAGCTTTGGCATATCTCTTCTGGGCGGCGCCGAACTAGCCGCCAAAGAAATCAACGATAGCGGTGGAGTCAACGGCAGAGAAATTAAGCTGGTACCTGAAGATGACCAATGTTTAGCTGCTCCCGGCGCCACTGCTTTTAATAAGCTTGTCCACATCGACAAAGTGACTGCCATCGTCGGCTCTATGTGCTCTACTGCAGCCGCCTCTGGCACACCGATCGCCCAAGAGGCCGGCGTACCTGTTTTGCTGACTATAGCCTCCAATCCCACTTTGACCAAAGGCAGGGACTACATCTTCAGTGTTTCTCCCATGGACGACTTCCAAGGAAAGTTTATCGCTGAATATCTTTACAACCAGCTCGGCAAGAGAAAAGTAGCAATGCTGTACATATTAAATGATTGGGGCCAAGGACTTCGAGATGTTTTTGTCGGCAGATTCCAAGAATTAGGCGGAGAAGTCGTGTATGAGGCTGGTGTCATGCCTGACGCCAACGACCTGAAGACAGAGATTACTAAGATCAAGAACACTCAAGCAGAAATGCTTTATACCCCTCTCTTCCCCAATGTTGCTTCGGTAGCTATCCAACAAATAAAAGAGCTGGGGTTGAATATCCCCATCATCGGCAGCGAGTCTTTTTCTGATGATATAGTGGTTAAATCTCCTTATGCCGAAGGAATCATCTTCACTCAGCCAAAAACCAACAACCCGGAAGATTTCCAAAACAAAATCAGGCAAACAACTGGCAAAGAACCAACTTTTGTCAGCCCATATTCTTATGATGCCGTGAAGATGCTGGCCCAGGTGATAGGAAAAGTAGGCACTGACAGGAAAGCGATTAGAGATGAGTTAGCCAAAACCCGCTATGATGAATCTGTTGCTCTACCGGTCATTGAATTCAATGAGGAAGGAGAATTGAAGACTGCCGAATTCGACATCAAGTTGATCAAGGCCGGCCAAATAGTAGACTACCAGCCATAATAGAATTAACCCTTCCCGCATGAAAATCCTCACCCGCCTCCTCTGTCCCACCCTCATCGCAGTTTTAACCCTGTCCGGCTGTTCACTCGGCAGTAAAAAGCCGGTTGAGAAAGCGAAAGAACCGATCAAAATCGGCGTGTCTTCTTCTCTCAGTGGTTCGGGAGCTGACTTCGGCAACGGCTTTCTAGCCGGCGTGGAGCTAGCTACCAAAGAGATCAATGATGCAGGCGGCATCAATGGCCAGCAGATTAAATTGATCGTTGAAGATGACAAAAACTCTTCGGAGTCAGTCACGGTTTTCAACAAACTGACCAATATAGATAAGGTAGTCGCCATCGTTGGCCCCATATCGTCCGCCGCCATGGGACCAGCCGCCCCCATCGCCCAAGCAAGCAAAACCCCGACACTTATTGTCGCCGGCAATCCTAGCCTGACTATCGGCCGAGATTATATCTTCCGCAATTACCCATCCGACAATTATCAAGGAAAGTTCGCAGCAGAAGTTGCTTACAACAATCTAGGAAAAACCAAAGCCGCTGTTCTCTATGAGCTGAGCGACTGGGGCCAAGGGCTTGAAGAAACATTCGTGAAGAAGTTCAAAGAGCTCGGTGGCGAGATTGTTTACAATGAAGGAGCAATCCCCGATTCCAATGACTTGCGAACCCAGATATTAAAAGTCAAAGCCGCCAATCCAGATATTCTCTACTTTCCCATGTTCACCAATGCAGTCATAGGATTCAACCAGATGAAAGAGCTGGGGATCACGCTGCCTGTTCTTGGGAGCGACAGCTTTATCGACGAGAAAGTATCCAAATTGCCTAGCGCGGAAGGCGCAGTCTTCACCGCGGCGAAGACCAATAACCCAGAGGATTTTCAGAAAAAAATCAAAGAGGCCACAGGGAAAACATCAGGCCTATTCACCCCCTATGGCTATGACGCCATGATGGTGATGGCACAGGCGATTAATAACGCTGGCAGCACTGACCATCAGGCGATCAGAGACGCACTAGCCAAGATTAAATATGACAAATCTGTAGCCGTGCCAGTAGTGGAATTCGATGAAAACGGCGATTTGAAAACCGCTGAATTCGAAACTAAAGTGATCAAAAACGGCGAGATAGTCGACTACCAGCCATAGTAAAATTAACCCTCCTCCTATGAAAATCCTCACCAAGCTCCTCTGTCCCACCCTCATTGCAGTTTTAACTCTGTCCGGCTGCTCGCTTGGCAGTAAAAAGCCGGTTGAAAAAACTCAGGAACCGATAAAGATCGGGGTATCCGCACCACTAAGCGGTCCGGGCGCTAGCTACGGCGACGGTTTTATGACCGGCGCAGAATTAGCTGCCAAAGAAATTAATGACAGCGGCGGCATCAGCGGCCAACTGGTTAAATTGATAGTTGAAGACGACAAATGCTCTACTGATGCAGTCACCGCCTTTAATAAGCTGATAAACATCGACAAGGTTGCCGGCATAATAGGGTCTTTATGTTCAGCCGCCATGGGCCCAGCCGTATCTACTGCTCAATCAGGAAAAACGCCAACCATCATCCAAGCATCCGCCCCCGACCTAACCATCGGCAAAGACTATATCTTCCGCAACTACCCTTCTGATACATTTCAGGGTAAATTTGCCGCTGAGTACGCTAGAAATAAACTTGGCAAAACTAAAGCAGCCATCATCTACGAGTTGAGCGATTATAGCCAAGGGCTAAAGGATACTTTTCAGAGCGGATTTCAGGCACTAGGCGGCCAGATAACATACAATGAAGGTGTGCTCTCGGAAGCAAATGATATTAGAACTCAGATTATTAAGGCGAAGGCTTCTAGCCCAGACATTCTCTACTTCCCCACTGCAAAGAATACGGCATTATGGCTTACTCAAATCAAAGAACTAGGATTCAATGTTCTCGTGATGGGAGGCGACGGTTATTCGGCCGACATAATATACAAAATGCCTAGCACGGAAGGCGCTATTTTCACCGCAGCAAAGACCAGCAACCCAGAGGATTTCCAAAAGAAAATCAAAGACGCCACGGGGAAAGAATCAAGTTTGTTCACCCCCTACGGCTACGACGCTCTGATGGTGATGACACAAGCGATCAAAAACGCTGGTAGCATAGATCATCAGGCGATCAGAGACGCGCTAGCCAAGATCAAATATGATAAATCCGTGGCCGTGCCAGTAGTGGAGTTTGATGAAAACGGCGATCTGAAAACCGCAGAGTATGAGATAAAGGTGATCAAAAATGGCGAGATAGTCGACTACCAGCCATAACAAAAAAATGATATACTTCCCCCGTACAATCTAACCTAAATCATATGAGGACTATTTCCAAACTCCTCTGTCCCACCCTTGCTGCCGTTCTCTTACTTCCCGGCTGCTCGCTCGGCAACAAGAAACCGGTTGATAAAGCCAAAGAGCCAATCAAAATCGGCATATCGGCACCTATGACTAGTGAGGCTGCTAGCTATGGCGAAGGGGCTTTGGCAGGCGCCATGCTCGCTGTCAAAGAGATCAATGACGCGGGTGGCATCAATAGCCAGCCACTTCAGCTGGTTGTTGAAGACGATAAGTGCTCAAACGAAGGAATAACCACCTTCAACAAACTGGTTAACATAGATAAGGTAACTGCTATTGTTGGTCCTGTGTGCTCATCTGCTGCTGGCCCCGGTTTGCCCATCGCCCAAAACGCCGGTATACCAACCATCATTTCCGCAACTGCCCCCGGACTAACCAAGGGCAAAGATTACATCTTCCGCAACTACCCGCCAGATAACTTCCAAGGTAAATTTGCCGCCGAATACATATACAACCAGCTCGGCAAAAGGAAAGCAGCTGTAATTTATGTGATGAATGACTGGGGACAAGGACTGCGAGACACATTTGTTGCCGACTTCAAGCAACTAGGAGGAGAGATAGTCTACAACGAAGGTATATTACAAGAAGCTAGGGACATAAAAACTCAGATAACCAAAGTAAAAGCTCTTAATCCTGATATTTTATATTTCCCTGTATATCCCCAAAACGGAGCTGCCGGCCTTAAACAGATCAAAGAGATGGGCCTTAGTATCCCCGTGTTTGGCGGTGATGCTTTTACTGCTGAAGAAATTCGCAATGCGCCAGGAGCCGATGGTGTTATCTATACTCAAGCCAAATTTAATAATCCTAGCGATTTTATGGAGAGAGCTAAGCAAATTAGCGGCAAAACCCCAAATGTCTATACTCCCGTAAATTACGACGCGATCAAAATGCTGGCTCAAATCATGAAGAAGGTCGGCACCGACAGAAAAGCCATCAGAGACGAGCTGGCCAAAATAAAATATACCGATGGAATTGCTTCTTCTTTGATAGAATTTGACGAAAACGGCGATCTGAAGACCGCCGATTATGAGCTGAAAACTGTCAAAGACGGCCAAGAAGTTAATTACCAGCCATAATATTGCGGATTTTCATCCTTGCTCTTCCCCCTCTCCCTTGATGGGAGAGGGTTGGGGTGAGGGTGAAAGTCTATAAACACGCTAGAATAACAAATATGAACATATTAGTAGGTTTCGCCAGAAAACTAAGAATTAAGCAAACTGATGTTGAAAGACTGCTTTGGAGATATTTGCGTTCCAAAAGGATGGCTAACTTAAAATTCCGAAGACAGGAACCAATTGGGAAATATATTGTTGATTTTGTTTGTTTTGAGAAAAAGATAGTTATTGAGTTGGATGGCAGTCAACATATTGAAAGCAATAATTCAGAGAAAGACAGAGAAAGAGATAAATGGCTAAGCAACGAGGGGTTTTTAGTTCTTAGGTTTTGGGACAACGATATCTTTAAAAATTTAGAGGGCGTTTTAGAAGCGATTAGAGAGAAATGTTTAATTTGATCGTCCCCCTCCCCCTACCCCCTCCCACAAGGGGAGGGGGGTCACTTTACTTATTTCCTATTTACTATTCCCTCCCCGTCCGTTATAATTACCCAAGTGCAAAGGATTAGTATCTTTCTAATCCTTATTGCCTTTATCATCCTTATAATCTTTATTCATCATGGCCAAAAAAGGCAAAGTCAAATACGAAACCCTCTGGTGCAGCGTGTGCGGCAAATTAAAAAACTACCTCAAGACGATCAACACCCAAGAAAACGATGTTAAGACAATGAAGACCAAGAAATTCTGCCCCACCTGCCGCAAACATACCGTCCACACTTTCAAGGAGCACAAATCCTAAAGCTTTTTCATTATTTAACAATCAATAAAAGATGAAAAAACTGATCATCGTCGTCATCGGCGTGGTGGTAGTAGCTGCCATCGTTATTTCCAGCTACGCTTTTTATCAGAAACCCAAGGCAAACAAGATAAACCCTCAGTTTGCCGTGGAAAACTATTTGCCAGCTGACAGCATTGTCACCCTGATGATCGACACGACTAACAGCGAGCAAAAAGCCAATATCCAGAAAATTAAGCAAACCCTCAGCAAATATAACTATCCCCTATCCATTCAGGCACTCCTAGACAAGATTGATGACAAGACCATCAACGAAAATGTTAATTCCATCATCCAAGTAGTCGGCGATAACAATAAAATTGCCGTCGCCTTGCAAAATATAAACATCGACCCAGTATCTAGCCCCCCACAAGTCAAAATGAATTTGATTGCGGTCAGCAAGATCCAAAACCGCGCCGCCTATGACAAACTATTCGGTACATTGTCTTCCAAAAAAGATTCGAAAGTTAAAACCATTGCCAATATAAAGGTAGTTGCCAAAGAAAATACCGTTGATGACGCTCCCGGCAACTACTACCTCACTGCCAAAGACGATTACCTGATTTTCGCTATCGCCGGCGATGACGCAGAGTTCCAAAACATCTTGGACAATGCCAATCCCCTAAGCAAAAACGCTGACTACCAAAAAGTTTTAAGCAACACCGCCGGCCCATACAGCGCTCTTGTTTATGTTAACTTCCGTTCGCTGTCCAGCATGTATGACAAGATGATTGATCGGGTAGCCAAATCAGCAGGCGAGTCTTTACCAGCTTCCGAGATAGAAAAAATGCGCTCGGCTACAGCCAGCATGAAAATCCTGCAAGCCATGGGCGGCACCCTGCTCGCCCAAGCCGACGGATTTAAGTTCACCACCTACACCATGGGCGATGAGAAAGAAATGGATAAGCTGAAGTTCTACTTCAACTCTGTCCCCAATGCAGCCCCATATCTGATCAGCCAGTTGCCCGGCAAAAACTCCTTGCTCTATGTGGAAGTCCAGAATCTAGCCAAAGCGCTAGAGATGAGCAAGATCATGAATCCTGCCCAATTCACCCAAATCGAACAAACGCTTTCCTTGGCTGGTATAAATATGGGGAAAGACCTGCTGCCATGGCTGGATAAAGCAACAGCCCTGTCCGTCCGTGGAGCCTCTGGCTTTATTCCTAATATCACCCTACTGGTAGATGTCAGCTCCAAAGAAGACGCCGCCCGCAGCCTGCTTAGCCGCCTCGATATGCTACTGACTTTGGGCATTAATTCCAACCCCCAGCTTTCCATCCTTGGTAAAAGCACCGACAGTAAAGGCCTGACAGTGATTAAAGACAATTCTGGCATGTTAGGGCCGCTGACCGGCGCCAAGAAAGCACCTTCCTTGACCTACGGGATCAATGACCAAAAACAGTTAATCATCAGCTTGTCAGAAGATGAATTAAAACTAGGCGAGGATACTTTCGCCCAGCAAGATGAAATCAAAGACCTGCTGGCCAAGCTGCCTGCCAAAAATACTGGTATCTTTTACATAAGCCCGGCCACCATCGCCAACACCGCGGTGGGTATCTTAAAGAATCTGCCTATGGCCGTCCCGGCTGAGCAGGTCGATCAGGCCATCAGCTATTTCCAACCGTTTAAGCACATTATCTCCAGCGGCCAGACAGAAAAGTACTCCTCGAAGAGCACCGGTTATATCGTGATCAAATAGCCGAACCGAAACAACATCAAAAAAGCCGGGCCCGCAGTGGTCCGGTTTTTTGATGCTAACTATTATATCTAGGTAGGCCGCAACCATTGGGTAGGTCGGGCATTCTCGCCCGACTTCATCGGTTAGCCCCCAAACATCTACTCGGGCATAAACTTTGGGTAGGCCAGACATTCCTGTCGGGCTAGGAAACGGCCATTCGCGGGTTCAGGTTTGTAACCTGAACCAGTCGTTTGGGTTTCCAGCATTAACGATTATTCTTGGTTTGCAGCTGAATAAAAGCATCCACAAAAATCCCAAATATCCCAAACATCTCAAAAATCTCACTTTAATTATCCTTATGTCTCTTTACTCTTCCCCCGCTCCATCCCACAGCAACTTCAGCATACTCCTTTGCATATGTGCCAAAGCTTCATCATGCACCATCAGCGCAAACGGCGAGCTCCCTTCCTCATAGAACATCACCACGAAATCGCCCATCACCCAGAGATTGCCTTTTTCCACTTCGCACCCTTTTGGCAGATACCTAGCCTTAGCATACTTGCTTCCCCCCTGATCATCTGAACCTTTTTCTTTAGCCAAAACCAGCACTTGTAAATCCTTGCCCTTGCGATACTTCTCCGACTGCTTTAGCAAAAAAGGCAGCCAGCTACTACCAATATTCTGCTTGCGATAAGCCCACCAGATATGTTCCCCCTGCTGCCGATAAATACTCTCATGCCATGGCTCCACATTTTCCTCAATCATTTTTAAGATCCCCCTCTGTCCATAGTAAAACTTAATTTTGGGAATTACCGTTCCTCTCTGCTTGTACAAAGGTAACAACTTTTCTGCCACCTCCAGCGCAGCTTCTTTTTTTTGGTTTAGCTGCTTTTTTTGCTGGTCGTAATAGTCAGCAATCCGGCGCGGATCTTGGACAATGAAATAAGTAGTGGTTTCCTGTGCATCCATCGACACCAGGCCGAGATTAACCAGCTTACTCAAGACAGTATAAACCGTGGAGCGACTTAAGCCGGTTCTTTTAATCAAAGACCCAGCCGTCCCCATCCCCAGCTCAAGTATCGCCCGATAAACGACATTTTCCTTAGGGAACAATCCTAAGCTATCTAGCGCATATTCTTCCATTTTGTTATGAATTAATTGAATTGTGTCGCCGTAGCGACGACACTTTTATTTTAACACGGAAACAACTAGCATGCAAGCAGAAAATAATCTAATCCAGAAACATATGCGCACCAAAATCATCCTGTCTATCCTGCTTGTCGGCCTATTGGCGCTTGGCGGCTGCCGGCTACTCAATCGACGAAATCCTAACCAACCAGAGCCGGTCAAAATCGGCGTTATCGCACCTCTCACCACTAATCTACCGCAGTTCGGCGCTTGGATGAAAAAAGGTTACGATCTCGCCCTACAAGAAATCAACCAAGAAGGCATTGGCGACCAACCTCTGGAGTTAATTTATGAGGACACCCGCTGCCTGCCAGCCGACGCCACTACCGCCTTGAAGAAACTCACCAGCATCAACCAGATAAAAGCCTTCACCGGAGCTTTCTGTGGCAGCGAGGTAAATGTGGCCGCCCAGTTCTCCCAACAAAACAGTATCATCGGTATTACCCCCTCCCACAATTTTGGCAAAGTCAGCGACTGCTTCTTTAGCACCGAAGCGCCGCTCTACAATGAATCAAAGAAAATGGCCGAAGCCGCCTATCAAAATTTCCAGATCAAAAAAGCCGCCGTCATTTATTTTAACAATGACTGGGGCGTCCTGCTAAAAGACGGTTTTGTCGACACTTTTAAGCAACTAGGTGGCACTATAGCCGAGATCGAAACGGTAAAAGGTTTTACCCAGACCGACTTCCGCACCGAGCTGATTAAGATCAAAGCCAGCAATCCGGAAGCCATCTATATCGCCTATAGCGCCATGGGCGGTTTAGTTAACCAGCTAAAAGAGCTAGGAATAAGCACCCAAATTCTCGCTCAATACGGCATTGAAACTTCCGAGTTTTTGCAAATAGCCGGCCAAAACGCCAATGGCATCGTCTACACTTATCGTGGCAGCACAGAAAAAATCTCATCAGCCCAAACTACCTTTGAGCAAAAATACCAAGATAAATACAACGAGAAACCGCACTTTATCGCCGCCGAATCCTATGATGCCCTGATGCTATTAGCCGACGCCCTGCGCTCCTGC
>Ga0265297_10006687_pt1 | contig 16533 bp, 14 predicted proteins | sample Munlanlwell13791_FD_192502 | JGI IMG/M metagenome (GOLD analysis project Ga0265297, IMG submission 192502) | Leachate microbial communities from a municipal landfill in Southern Ontario, Canada - Leachate well 137-91 | ecosystem: Engineered > Solid waste > Landfill > Unclassified | place... | reverse complement strand
AAGCAAAACCATTAAGGAGAAGAAGAAAATTTGAATTTTCTGGAGGTATGATAAAATGCGGAAATTGTGGATGCTCAATAACTGCCATAAAAAAGATGAGGGCGCTAAAAGGTGGAGGAGCAAATCGTCATGTTTATTACACCTGCACGCACATGAGAAATAAAGTTAGGCGTATTCCATGCGACCAAGAACCAATAAAAGAAGATGATTTAAAAAAACAACTGGAATCCCAAGTAAAAAGGATAAAGCTTAACGAAGTAGCAAAAGAAACTCTATTTGAAGCCATAAAGATGAGCCATGAAAAAGAAAAAGAGATGCATCAGCAAGGACTCGCCCAATGGCAAAATATGTATTCGTCAGCAGAAAACAAACTCAATAAATTATTTGATTTATTTTATAGCGGTAACATAAGCCAGTCAGAATTTTCAGAAAGAAAGGGTGTTATTTTGCAGGATAAAGAACGCGCCAAGGAACACCTTGAAATGCACGGCAAGGCTCAAAAATCTTGGCTCAACTATTCAGAGAAATTAATTGTAACCGCAGACCATGTTTATGAAATCTTCAAAAATGGAACGATAGAAGAAGTTAAGGATTTAATGCTTATGATTGGTAAAAATTACACATTAAAAAATGGTATTGCCACGTTTCAATTTAAAAAGCCCTACAATTATCTTGTAGAGCTCTCTGAATCTCGCGGTTCCAATAACGAGGATATGCGCGCCGTACGGGTCATGAACCATCCTCTTAGGGGGGAAAATGGCGGTTTTGGCGCCCCTCCAACTGACGTATCAGGGTCGCCTCTTTTGCTGCCAGATCCGAAGAATAAACCAAGTTGAAGGCATTCAAAAATATGATGAAACCAAGGTGTGTCACTTTTGGCGGTTTTAGTCGGAAAATGCGACAAATGCGACAGTCCTTTCAATATTATTAAATAACAAAAAAATGGACATATCAAAAGAACGTATGGACGAATTTAAAGAGATTTTTAAAAAGGAGTACGGCAAGGAATTCACTGATGCCGAAGCATATGAAGCAGCTCATAACCTGCTGGGTTTTTACGATACTTTATATCAGATTCACAAAAAAGAAGTTCAAAGAAAATACAGGCTTAGAAAAGAGCCTCAAGGATTCAATCTGACTGACGGAATCTACGAATGTTCCATATGCAGGCAGCAACAGCCCGAAGGCCAGATATGGTATGACAAATGGGGCATCACTTGCACAACTTGTCGCAAAGCAGTTCAGACCGGAGCAGTCCCCCAGTTTGTTTGTACTAATAGAAGTAGCTGGTATCCAATGTGGCAACTGGAAGATAAGTTTGGAATCAAATGGCAACGGGCAAGAAAAATGGTAAGAGAAGGAAAACTGAAAGCCAAAATTGTTCCAGCGGAAAACGGCAAACCGCACGAATATATATTCCTAAAAAAGGAAAACTCGGAACTTGTAGATCCTGACAGAAATAATCCCTGTAGGAAATCATATGACAGAAATAAAAATAAGATTGCAAAAGTTAAAACAAAAGAAGCGAGGAAAAAAGCATACACAGAATGGCAAACCGAACAAAAAAGAATCAAAAAGATTAAAACCAAAAACCGCTTTAAAAAACGGTTTTAAACGCATGGATTATGAATTAATTAAGTCTATAAACTCGCCTCTATTTTTATTTAGTTTCCAAAATGCCCTAAGTACATATGAATGACACTTCTTTATTTTTTTGCCACCACATATACATTTTGCGTCTTCTCTGATCCGACCGGATAAAAAAAGTTCTTTTATTCTAGGCCATTTTAAATCTCCTTTAAGACACGCTATGAAATCCACTCTTTCTTCTTCAGACAAACTTTCTTTCTCAAGATACCACTCAAACACTCCGAAAACTCCATGTCTATAATCTCCCCATGGCCAATCTCCGTGATCCGAAAAATAACTCTGCGCATAAAAAAATGGAGTAACTAAATTATTAAAAAAATCAGGCAGATTGAAACCGTCTGTAAAATTATTGTTTTCACCCACCCTCATGCATAAACAACAAACTCCTTCATTGTAAACATGCAAATCTTTTTTATCACTTTTCCATTTCTGACAGGAAGACTCTATTTTATGACTAACTTCGTAGACTTGCGGAAGGTTAGAATATTTCCCTGGTTTTAATATTATCCTAATTTGATATTTATCCTGGATACGTTCTCCCTGCAACAAATGTTGGTCTTGAGGGTTAATTACATATGCAGGTTTTTGGTTTTTACCGTAAAAAACCATATCAAAAATAAAATCTCCATTTATCTCTGATATTCCTTCTCCGTTAATACTAAGTTTTAACAACGGTTGTTCTGCCACCAACCATTGTTTGTCTGCGTTACTCAACTTTAAATCTAACTGTGCCATGGTTTTTCAGGAGTTCGACTCGCTACAACTGTTGTTCTCGCGCCACGAAAAAGTGTTTTGTGAACATCGTCATCATCTTTTTCAAAAATCTTTTTCCACTCTTTTAAGGAGTTATTATCATCGCCATTCTCTTCGTATTTTATTGCATTATTCGCGATATTTTTCTCTTTCTCAATCAAATCAAGAATGCTGCGTCTCGTGCCGTCTTTGTCTAAATATGCGTCTATTATATTATCCTCATTTGCTGGATCCGCCAAAGAAGCTCTCTGTAAATATGCCGAAGCACTAGTATAAAATTTAGTCAGCCCCTCGCTAAAGGATTTTATTTCTGTATCTTTCAATATTTCAACAGCTAAAATCTCCAAATGAAAAGATTTTACATAGTTGCATTTATTCCTTTTCCAGCTTTTAAGTATTTTTATTATTGGAACTAGCCTCTTAATTTCTCCGGAAATACTTGATTCATTGGCATCAGTTAGATTCTGACCGTGCAATTTAGGATTAGATTCTATTGCACTGAGCGTTCCTTTATCAAAAATTTTATAACGTTTATCTTTTTCAATTTGTATTGCTGGCACAACGTCTATCTGAAAATTTTCTTTGTAAATTATACCAACCGATCTTTTCTGGTCTTGAATTTCCAGTATGTCATCATCCTCCTCTTTAATTTTTTCCAATGCATCTTTAACTAATTTTAACAAATCCGGCAATTCCTTCTCTCCATAATTTTTTTTATTAAAAACGAGAAAAAAGTCTACATCAAATTTATCTTCGCCGTTGGGACGTATCATAGTATTTCTACTATATGACCCGGTCAAAAAATCATCTTCGACTTCTAATTTTTCTCTGAGTTTTTCTCTTAAAAAATTATGCTTTTTGGAAATGTGATCCTGTTCTTTTACGGTTATTTCCTGTTTGCTCGCCAAACTTTTAAAATATTCTTCTGTTGTCATGTTATTAAACTAAATGCTAATTATAAATTTGTTGTAATCATAGAAGTGACTATATCATTCAATAACCTGCCACGGAAATTCGTAACAGCCGTATGTCTTTTACCGTCTAAATTTATCATTTGGTCGTCAGGAATTCTTCCGTCGCTATATGGCGCATAAACAACCATCGGACATTTATCTGGTTTTTTGTTCAATATCTCGGAGATATCATCCTTCCAATCATTCCAAAAAACTAAATAAACCGAAGCGTCGTCTGCTTTTCCAATATCCGTCTTACTTGTTATCTCAAAAATGTTTTTTTGTTTAAACAATTTTGAATCTGTTAAAAGGCTTTTTAAACTACTCACATTATCCCCCTTAGCGAAAACTGCTATTTTCCTTTTTGCAAGGCCATTTCCTAACCTATACAGTGCAGGAGAAATACCCGCAATCCATGTGATAATTCCGGCTATAAATAATATTATTACAATTACCGTGCTAGGATAGCTAGCCCAATCCAAAATTGTTTTTAACATTTCTATGCTCATGATATTTTAATAATTAATTATATTATAATCTCTATAAGATCGCCCCGAACTCATCTGTTTTGGTATATTAGTGTTTTGTCTTATCCACTAATACATATTGCTGGCCTGCCTCAGGCGTAGGTGGTAGCGGTTCGCCTCTTGTTACGGTGCGTTCCTCTCCAGTCCTTCCGCCCCTCGGGCCAATAATTTCGTATTGCCCCGAATCTTTGGCTTTCTGGCCAGGATTAAAAGTTTTTGCCATGTTAGCTATTCTTTCAACCTTAATTCAGCGAGGTCGACTATTCCCCACCTGCTGCATAAACAGCAAAGCTTTAAACTGTCTATTGCAGATGGGCAGGAGGCGACCTTATACAAATTACAATTTTAAAAAACAAAAAACCGAACGCCTATGTTTTAGGCTTCGGCTTTTTGATAACTCCTACTACGACACCATTTATCATATAATCCTGAAAATCCTCCTGCCTTATATATATTGGTTTTGTCTCAAATGTAGATTCTGATTCCAGGCGCACTTCCTGTTTTTTGCTATCTTTATAGAACCTCTTCAAGTTTGCCATTCCGTCTATAATCGAAAGTACATACTGGCCGTTGGTTGGTGAAATATTATCACCGTCTATCACGACATAATCTCCTGAATTTATCGGACCACCTTTCACGTCGGCAGCAGCGTTTAAGGAGTCTCCGTCTGCTATTACAATAAACAAACCGCTACTTCCCTTCCTGCCGATTCTTCCTGATGGGACTGCAAGATATCCTTGCAGATTTTGCTCTGCTCGCAAAGTAGCTGGACCACAATTGGCTGAGCCAAAAATCGGTAGTTTTAATAATCCTTCTGAAAAATTACTCTCATATTTTTCAACCTTGATCTCTCCAGTTTTTTTATCAATTGAAATAAACTTATTCTTCTCTAATTGCCTTAAATGATGAACCACATTCTGAGGATTTTCCACTTCAATAATCTTACCAATCACTCTTGGATTTTTAATATATATTTTAATTTTTCTGGCCAAATCTAACAATTTACGTTGAGTTAAATGCATAAGATTTAAAATGTTATAATTAAAATTGCTATTAATTAACTGCCATATTGCCATTATACTTTAAATATGAAACCGAGTCAAGCTTTTGTATATTTTTGTAAATGCCCTTGACAGCCATACTTGCAATAGAATATACTGATATAATATGGCAATATTAGAAAAAAAGAAAACTGAACACCGTGGTATTTTTATCACAGATATTCAAGCGCATACCGCAAAGGCGAACAACCCTACCCCATGGTACAGGGCAATATTAAAATCATTTACAAATAAAAAACCTGGAAGGATTTATTTAAACCAGCAGATTAAATTTTCAAATTGGAGAACTGAGAATGGAGTAACGAAAGCACATTTCAGTATGCCGCTTCCCGAAGGCTGGAAAGAAAAAATTGAAGAAATGAAAAAGCAAGGAAAAGAATTTACGATTTTTGTTCCGGAAGAAGGCATCCCAATATACGCAAGTAAAGATATGGTAGAATGTATTAATGGTAAAAATAACCGATGGGCAAAGAGAATCTGGCAGAAGTACACTAAAAACTAAAAAATTAGAGAGGAGTATTGCTTATTTTGGCTAAAAACCAATAGGAGATACGGTCTTAGTTGGTCGTATTAATGAGGCCTTGCCTCGGTCATGCCCACTCACAAAAATAGCTTAGTGTTTTAAACGCTTAGGCCCGTTTTGTGAGTGGGCATTTTTTTTGGAAAAAATATGCAAAAGTCGACTACTCTTCCCTGCTAATTAATAAAAAATAATTAAACAAATAAAATAACATGCAACAACAAATAAATATCGTGGAAGTTCCGATAAATGAACTTAAAGCGGCAACATATAATCCTCGAAAACACTCAAAAGAGCAAATGGATCAGCTTAAGGAGTCCATTAAAAGGTTTGGTATGGTTGATCCTATAATCTGTAACAGCGCCTCGGATCGTAAAAACATCACAATTGGTGGCCACTTCAGACTCGAAGCAGCAAAAGAACTTGGAATGACAGCTGTTCCCGTAGTCTACGCAAACATACCAGACATTGAAAAAGAGAAAGAGTTAAATCTTAGACTTAACAAAAATACCGGAGATTTTGACCTTGATCTCTTAGCTCAATTCGACGAATCGTTTCTAAAAGACGTGGGTTTCGACAGCCAAGATTTGGATGACATATTTCCAGCCGAAGAAAATCCAGAAATATTTGACCTGGAAAAAGAACTGGAAAAGCTAGATATAAAAAACGTGGCGGTACAGAAAGGAGACATCTATGAATTAAATGGCTCTCGCCTGCTCTGCGGAGATTCAACCGTTGAAGAAGATATGCTAAAACTCATGGGAAATGAAAAAGCAGACATGTGTTTCACGGATTCGCCGTATCTTTTAGACTATTTAAAAGGTAAAACCAAACAAAAAGACGGCGTTACTAAAGGATTCGGCGTAAAGAAAAATAGGATATATCTTGGCACAGAAACCTTACCAGATAACTTCACCGAGTTGTGGATGACCAACATAGCAAAGATACAGAAGCCTGATTTTTCAATTATTGCTTTTGAAAATCCAAAGAACCTAAAAACTATTTGGACTGAATTGGAAAAGCATTGGAAATACAGAAACACCATCATTTGGCATTTGCCTAATCGTGTCGCCGGATTTTCTGCAAAGTACAAATTTTTCAACAAGAGCGACATTGCTTTAGTTGGCACCAGAGGAAATGTTGATTTGAATATCGACGCCGAAGAACCGTTGCTACAAGAAGAATATGAGAATGCATTATTCGCAACTTCTGGTAAACCACACTGGGAATCCTACGAAGCCGGTAAGAAAATTTGTCCCACGGATTTTATTGAGTTCAAGGCAGCCGATGAGAAGTCTTCTGGGCAAGGAATCATATTCGGTACTAAACCGATAGAAATCCTAATCCCCTACATTAAAGTTCTAACCAAGAGAGATGATTTGATAGTTGAACCGTTTGGCGGATCGGGATCAACCTTGATTGCAGCAATCAAGATGAATCGCCGATGTTTTGTAATGGAAAAATGCCCGACTTACACCGAAGTTATATTAAGGCGCTGGGAAATCGAAACCGGACAGAAGCCCAAAAAAATAAACTAATATGATTGACGAGGCGACAAAAAATAAACTTATACAAGAACTCGAGAAAAGCGGGAATGTATATTTGTCGTGCTTAAAAGTAGGCGTTAATAAAGCCACATATTACCGATGGATTAAGGAAGATATCGCTTTCAGCAAAAAAGCTTATCAGGCAATAAGATTTGGCAGAGAAAATAACTGCGACGTTGCCGAGCATTCCATAATGCTTTTAGTAAAAGAGAAAAACCTAAAAGCGGCAGAGTACATATTGAGCCACAATTCCCCAAGATATAGGCCATCCATGTCGTCTTCTAAAGTATATCTTGAGCATAAACGATCAAGCGTAGAACCTGAAAAGTCCAAACCAAAAAATTGGGATGAAGCCGTGTCGGATTACAAATCTAAAGCCTTTGAGAAATTAAGTCCGTCAGATAAGGAATTAATACAAAAAGCAGATGCTATTATTGGCGAGGGCAAGGATTACAAAGTAAGCCTTGAAGATTTAATAGCTCATGATAATAAAGGACGTAATGAGCGTTCAGAGAAGATCATTAAAATTAAAAAAAGATACGAAAAGTTGGGCGGCGTACCGCCAAAATCAGACGGATCAAAAATAACCGATGAAGAGCTTCCGGAGTACGATGGATACATTGAGGAGTGGTATGTGAAAAGAGGGAAAGTATTGAAATGGGAAAATGACACAATAGATTTTGTTAGTTTCGATGGAAGAAAGCCGCATTACAACGAGTATCAGAAATCAAGAATAAATCCCAGAACAGGTGCTACAGAAGTTTATTTTACTGACACTGAGGACTTAAAACCCGAGAAGGATAAGTGGCCAGAAGGGCCTCAAGAGAATCGAATGCCTTCAGATAGCTCGGACTCAAACTCTGCCACGCAGAACAATCCGCCGAATAATAGTACTTAGATGAATAATAGGATGAAGTGTAGTATTTACCAGTTGAATTTATCGTTTGTGTTGATGTTGTTGTGTTTGAGGCGGTTGTCGTGTTTCCGTTGCAAGTATTTGAAGACCAAAGTCCTAACTGATTTTCCCTTGCATATGTCTGGCCTGCCTTAAATTGAGTTTGGTATTTATACGGGGAATCGTAGGTGTACTCATGAGCATAGCCCTGCTTAATCATGTATTCGTTATAGAACAGACCGTCTTCTCGCCAGACATAGGCCAATAGACGATCATATTTGTCTCTATCGCCTTGCGTAGGATCTTTTTCAATCCGAACTTTCTTACCGGATAATAATTCTTTTGCTTTATTGGATGCTTCTTTCCCAAAACACTGAACAGGTTTTCTTGGATCTACGGTTTCAGGCGTATCCATTCCTATCAATCTTAATGTTTCAGTAATTCCGTTAATGTTGATTTTGATAGTATCTCCATCAACTACACTCACTACCGAATAATATGTGTATTGAGAATCCGATGTTTTAGTTGTAATGGGTTGAGTGCTAACAATTGTTTGAACCGGATCAATTTGAGTTTCCTTCTGTGGTTGGTTTGAGTTTTGTGGCGTGATACTCTCTACAATAGTCTTTACCTCGTCATTGTTATTTACATTTTCATCTTTTTTTACGCTCTGGGTATCTGATGCTGTTTCTGCTTTTTGAATAGGTTGCACCTGTTGTACAACTTTCGGCGCGGTAACCCCGATTAAAATAAAAAGTGCGAGAGTAGCTCCACCCAAAATTAAACCGATTTTCTTTCTCGATAATTCTTTTCTTGTGATCTTGCCTATAATAGACGGCTTTATGAGGCCGACAATAAGGCTTATTAATGAAACAAAAAACAATAGGATAAACAGACCAGATATCATAAAATTTGAGAATTTATAGGGTACTATTAGCGACCCTTGCCCTTCCTTAGCTTAATCAAAAGAAAAAGTAAAGCTTTCTAAGATTTTATTCGACATCCATCCTTCGGCGCCTTTCGTCGAGAGTTTCGTCTTCATACATCCAATACAAAGTTCCTGCCACATCGTTTTTATACCCCAACAACTTTTTTGCAGAAGCTGATAGACTTGTAACCCCGCCCTTAAATTCAATTTGATTATCCTCAAGGACTTTCGCTTTTATGGCGTTGTCTCTTGAGAAAGTAATTATAGCTCCAATAGGTATATTGTATTTTACAAAATCAAATCTTGATCTTGTTTCTTTGGCCTCCTCCAATTCATCTTCTTCCTCTTTTGTAGTATTAAGAAAATCTTTCGGAGTAACGTCTTTTACTTGGACTTTGCGAATAGCTGAAACAACACGCTCGGGATCTATCTTAAAAAATTCTCTTTCGTCTCTTACTCTGCGATCTGAAAATATTGAATGTAGCCACTTTTCCTCTTCTCTAGCATTTTTAACTTCACAAGCGTAATAGCACTCAAAAGGCAAAGGAACACCAGTTCTATCAAGTTGCCTCATCCTTTCTAAAATTGAATTATTTGTTATGCCAATTTTGACATAACCCGGCATAGCCTCATTTGTTAAGATATATACTATTTCGCTCATAATTTTTTGATAATAAAAAAAACTAGCTTTTAAGCTAGCAAGTGGATTATATAAACACTAAGCCACACGCTAGCTAGATCTTACGATCCCATATTCCTTTCGGAATACGGCCCAATGACGAGTTGCTGAACGTGTGGTTCAGTATTCGCCATTGGGTCTTAGTTCGCCATGCCCATAAATTGCTCTATGAGTTTAGGCGGAATTATTAAATTGTTAAATTATTGTATCACAAAGCTATGAATTTTTCTATTATTTATATTTACCATTCAAACATATCAACGATATTTTCAATCGCCGACTTAATGCGACTTATTATTCCTCGTCTTTCCATTATCCTGGGCTGTTCGGGAAGCATATCTGCGATATCTTGTTCGCGCGGAAGTTTCTGAGTATACAAATATTCTCCAATCAGTTTTTCAATATTTTCCGTTGGTATATTTTCGTCTTTAGCAAGCTTTTTAAGTGTTTCTGATCGTTCGCTAGCCCAAAATTCACTGAATGATTTCTCTACATCATCTGCTTTAGCGATTTTTGGTAAGTTCTCCTCAATAAACTTTTTAATAAGATCTTTTTTCTTTCTAAGTCGTGCATCACGATCAAAAATCTTCAATATATCTTCTGTCTTTTTTTCTCTAATCGTGTCGTTTGAAATATTTTTCAAGCCAACAATCAAAAGAATAATATAATCAAAGTTTATAATATCTCTTATTGTAAGCTCTAACTCAAAATCAATCTGATCTAAAATTGACTCAATTCCAGAATCATCATTTTTTCTTTCCTCATAGATATCGAGGTATTTGCTTTGGTAGTCATAAAATTCCTGTTCCGATATTCCTAGATTTTCAAAAGAAAACTCCGCAAAAGTTTCAAGTGATGATTTTATACGCAATAAGTCTCGGAATGTTTTTACAAAGACAGCTTTTTCTTCTTCGCCCTTCAGATCATCAATAGAATTAATTGTTGGAGTAATTTCTCTTAATTCCGAAAGATTTAAATCAAATTCTTTCTTTTGATCTTCATACGGCTTTTTAAATACAATCTCTTTTGCGTTCTCATCACCAAACAAAGCAAGTGCCGTATCGGTAGCCTTTTTTAAATTTCTAAATGAAATTATGTTTCCGTGTGGTTTATCAGAATTAAGCAAACGATTCGTTCGCGAATATGCTTGAATCAATCCGTGATATCGTAGATTTTTATCTACATATAGAGTATTAAGGCGAGGACTGTCAAAACCAGTCAAAAACATATTAACAACAAGTATCAAATCCACTTCTTTATTTTTTATCCTTTTTTGAAGGTCGCGATAATAATCATAAAAACGATCAGTTGAAAAGTTAGTTTCAAAAAGTTTGTTGTAATCCTTAATACACTCGTCTAGAAAATCTCTTGAATGTGTATTTCCGGTGGTGCCTTCTCCTGCAAACACATCAAAATCAAGCATGTCTCCACTCTCATCTTCGTTTGCCTGATAAGTGAAAATAGTTGCTATTTTAAAATCGTCTGATTTTTTCTTTTTGAACAACGAATAGTATTTTTTCAAAACTTCAATGCTAGTAATAGCAAACAAAGCATTAAACTTTCCGTTTTTTGTTTTTCTCTTCCAATCAGCAAGAATATAATCGGTAATCTTATTTAAGCGATCGTCACTTTCTAAAACTTCACGAGTGTCAACGCCTTCCACAAGTGTTTCTGCAAAAATATCTGCATCTAAAGTATCTGGAGATTTTTGAGTATATTTACCAACATACTCAACAGCAAATCCCAAAACATTGTTATCAGAAATAGCATTTGTAATAATATATTTATGCAAACATTCCCCAAAAACATCTGCTGTGGTTACTCCTCCGACATTATTATCGGCAAAAATTGGTGTACCGGTAAACCCAAATAATTGTGCTTTCTTGAAAAAACTTTTAATTCTTGCGTGCGTTTGACCAAATTGGCTTCGATGACATTCGTCAAAAATAATAACTATTTTCTCGTCTATGAGATCCTTAAATTGTTCTAAATAAGATTCCCGACTGATAGCAATATCTAATTTTTGAACTGTAGTAACAATTAATTTTCGGTTTGGATCTGTAAGCTGTTTTACAAGATTTCTAGTATTATTTGTCCCGTCTACCGAACCATCAGAAAAAGAGTTGAATTCCTTTGTTGTCTGGATATCGAGGTCCTTTCTGTCTACTACAAACAAAACTTTCTTAATATCCGGAATTCGTGACAAAACCTGACTTGCCTTGTAGGAAGTAAGTGTTTTCCCAGACCCGGTTGTATGCCAAATATACCCATTTTTATTTGACTCGCGCACACGTTTTTCAATAGCTTGCGATGCATAATATTGATATGGGCGAAGCACCATAGGTATTTGTAATGCTTCAGCAAGAACAATATACTCCGCAATCATTTCTGAAACAGTACATTTTTCCAAAAATGCCTCGGCAAATTTATCGAGCTGAGTAATTTTTACATTCTTCTCGTCTGTCCAGTAAAAAGTCTGCTCGAATGATTGCTTAGGATTATTTGCAAAATACTTTGTATTTACGCCGTTTGAAATAATAAAAATCTGAGCATATTCAAAAAGAGTACCAGTGAAAGAGTGTTTGTGATATCGCTGAATCTGATTAAATGCCTCTTTCATTTCAATTCCTCGGCGTTTAAGCTCAATATGCACAAGAGGTAAGCCGTTTATAAGAAGCGTTACATCGTATCTATTTTCATATCTTCCGCTTTGTGTGATTTGGTGCGTAACTTGATATTCATTTTTACACCATTGATCCATATTGAAAAAACGGATGTGTTTTGTGGTGTCATCGTCGCGATGTAGCAAGAAATAATCTCGAAGCGTCTTGGCTTTTTGAAAGCGGTCGCCCTTATTCAAATGATTTAATATTCTTGAAAATTCTGTATCTGAAAAGCTCGTTTGATTAAAACGCTCAAGTTGTGTTTTTAGATTACTTAATAAAGCATTCGTATCTTCTAAAACAATAGGCGAAAACCCCAACCGACCAAGTTGTTCAATTAAAGATTTTTCAAGTTGTGATTCTGATTGTGGCATAATTTATTTATTAAAACTTACTGATATATCTCAATAATAATCCGACCTGATAAATCAAAAATTCATTTTCCGTATCGTCAATATCCCCATCTTTGTGTTTACTATTTTCATTAAAATACTGGTCTAAGCAATTAAAAGTTGAGCCAAGAATATTTCTTACCTGTGGATCACGGCCATCTGATTTTAATTGTGCCTGTAATTCAGAAATATTAGCATTCAACCCCTTTGCATTTTTCAATTTATATCTTAAATATTCTTCCAGAGTACGCCTTAAACTTTCAGCGGATTTTATATGCTTTTTAGATTGGTAAAATTGTAATGCTTGAATATAATGTTCTGCGCTTTCTTTATTAAGAAAAGATAATGGCGAATCCACCAACTCTTCGTCCAGCATTTTTTCACCTTTCGGATAAAGAATTACTTCTCCATCCTTGGCGATAATTGAAACGTTTACATCAGATAAATCGACAGCTTCTATAACTTTTTCATAAAGAATGTTTTTACTATACGTGGTCTCCCCGCGATATCCTCCAATTTGAGTAATATCAAGTGAAAAAATTACCTCTATAAGTTTATAAAACTCTTTCTCATCATTCTCTTGATTTAATCTATCGCTTATATTTGTACTCCATGTATTGTCCATCATTCCACTATGCCAAACTTCTTTAATTCCATAAAACTGACAAAAGGCAGTGATACTTTCATCCGTCATGTGATGATCAATATTTTCAAAAATATTCAAAATCCTAGTTTTAAATTTTTTGAAAGCATCTTCGTATGAATCTGTTGAAGTTATGCTCCATCTTTTATTAAATTTGTTCATCTTGTCTTTTAAATCCATATTTTTATACCGATAATCCTAGCATTAAATTTTTCTCCCATTTTTCAACAAAAGCGATCTCTTGTTCAATTGATTCAATTAATTTATCAATTAGGAGTAAATACTCGGAAATTTTTTGTTGTTCTTGAATACAAGGCAATCTTAGTGGGGTTAACCTTAGATCGCCAATTTTAATACTTTTAAAAGTACTTCCCGTGATATTATTTGTAAAATATTTTTTTGTATCTTGATTCGTAATTATATAATACAAAAATTTAGGAATGATTTTACTTTTTAATGCTCTGAGAAGAAATACTGATTCATTTATATTCCAATTTTTTGGCTCTTCTTCCACAAGGTACGACTCGCCTATGTTACCTATACTGGAAAATATGATATCTCCTACCATCAAGCCAGATCTATTCTTTATTTTTTTTAAAGCATCATTATCAATTTTTTCACAACTATCTAAATATAATCTACCGTTAGTTATATTTTTTATTGTTACATAATAATTATCTCCTTTCCCAAGTTTAAAATTATTACGTGGATTAAGTCCTGTGGCAAATCGTGAGACAACATCTTGTAGAATCTTATCCTCCCAATCAGAAAATAAATTCCCCTTAGAATCTTTGAATCGAACCTCTTGGGAAAATATTTTATGCATTATACTCTTTTTGTATTCCTTCAAGAAATATAGGTTATACCCGGTAGGCTTAGGCACTTTTAGTTCCTCACAATATTTTGAAATCTTTAAAATAATTTTTTTTTCAATTTCAGCTAATTGAGAAAGGGTATTTGATGCTCGACCTATATCGATCATTTTTTCAAACTCAAAAGTATCTACATATTTTGTAATATTGAGGTTGTATTTCTTTTCCTTTACTTCCTTCAAACTTGCTCTATGTGAATATTTTTCTACTTCTCTACGAAACTTATATGTATCAAATATCTTTGTAATATTTTCATCCGTTAAGTAGTTTTGGTTTCCCTTTTTTTCAAATTCTTTTGAAGCGTCAATAAATAAAATATCTTCATCATCTTTTCTGCATTTCTTAAATACAAGGACTGTTACAGAAATTCCAGCTCCATAAAATAAATTACCCGGTAATCCAATAACGGCGTCAAGATAGTTTTGTTTCTCAATAATATATTGCCTGATTTGCCCCTCTGCCCCAGAATGAAAGAGTGCTCCATGAGGTAACACAACCGCCATTATCCCATTGTCAGCAAGGTGGTAAAGCATGTGCGTTACGAATGCATAGTCGGCATTACTTTTGGGTGCCAACCTGCCATATTGGCTAAATCTATCGTCATGTGTAAGTTGAGGATCATGGTCTCCTTTCCATTCAGCTGCAAATGGTGGATTAGCAATAACCGCCTCTGCCTTTAAATCTGGGTGCAAATCTTCAGTAAGGGTATCGCCTCGCCTTATTTTAAAGTGATCAAAATGAACCCCGTGCAAAATCATATTCATTCTCGCTAAGTTGTATGTTGTAGGATTAAGCTCTTGTCCGTAATAATCAGAAACTTCCGTGTAATCCTTTAGGCGAAGTAAAAGAGATCCAGAGCCACAAGTCGGATCAAAAACCGAACGCACTCTTTTTTTATCAACAGACACAATTTGTGCAAGCAAACGAGAGACTTGAGCAGGAGTATAAAACTCTCCGCCCTTTTTACCGGCTCCGGCGGCAAATTCGCCAATTAAGTATTCATAAGCATCGCCAAGCAAATCACTCTTTGAATCTTCAAGTTTAAAATCTATACCTTTTAGCAGAGTTAGCACTTCAACAATAACATCATTCTTTTTCTTTTCACTTGATCCAAGTTTTGAAGAAGTGAGATCAACATCGTCAAATAACCCCTTGAAATCGTCTTCGCTGGCAGTTCCCATCGAGGTTTGCTCAATGCTATTTAAAATGTTCTTCAGATCCTCAAGAATAAAGGCTTTTTCTCCCTTTGCTTCGCCGTTACCATTTTTTACAATGCATGAAAAAAGTTCTGATGGTTTAAGAAAAAATCCCAAATGACTAATTACGGCTTTTTTAATTTCATCTAAAATAGCTTTGCCTTCTTTTGTATTTTCTTTTATGTCGGCAAATTTATAGTCTTCACGAGAAAGTAGTTTCTCGTCAACATATCTTTCTAGCTTTTCTGATAGGTATTTATAGAAAATAAAACCAAGAATATAGTTTTTATATTCATCGGCATTCATTTTGCCTCGTAACACATTCGCTACGCCCCAAAGTTGTTTTTCTAATAATCTTTTTTGTTCTTCTGACATAATTTTTATTTATTAATCAATCTTATTCTTTTTTTGATAAATTTTCAATCTTTTGAGATGAGAGACTTTTGGGGCGCAGGGTCTGGACTAAGGGGTAGGATTGCGTCATTCCTTAGTTAATATGAATACACAACCAGCGGGGTTTCCAGGGGCCTTAACCCGACAAAATATAGAGGTCCAGCCAAAGGTAAAATATGTGCTTTATGCCAGAAAAAGCACAGAGTCTGAGGAAAGACAGGTGCTTTCCATCGATTCCCAAATAACTGAAATGCTAAGGATGGCCGAGAATGAAGGACTGGAGATTGTTGATATCCGGCGTGAATCCCATTCCGCAAAGGATTCGGGACAGCGTCCGGTGTTCAACGAAATTTTGAAGGATATAAGAACCGGCAGGTACACCGGAATTCTTACCTGGGCACCTGACAGGTTAAGCAGAAATGCCGGAGATCTGGGATCACTGGTGGATTTAATGGATCAAAAACTATTAGCAGAAATAAGAACACATGGACAAAGATTCATTAACTCCCCCAATGAAAAATTCCTGTTGATGATTTTGTGCAGCCAAGCAAAGTTGGAAAATGATAATAAGAGTGAAAATGTAAAACGCGGAATGCGCACCCGATGTGAAATGGGCTGGCGACCAGGAACGGCACTAACCGGATACCTTAATGAAAAACGCACTGATCGCAAATGCCAAGTTCTAATAGATCCAGATCGAGCACCAATCGTAAAACAGATTTTTGAAAAAATCGGGAACGATCATTGGTCTGGCAATAAATTATACCATTGGCTAAAATTTGAATTAAACTTCAAAACTCGTGGCAATAAAAATTTATCTAGAGGAAACATGTATAGAATTTTGGGTAACACTTTTTACTA
>Ga0265297_10006686_pt1 | contig 16536 bp, 13 predicted proteins | sample Munlanlwell13791_FD_192502 | JGI IMG/M metagenome (GOLD analysis project Ga0265297, IMG submission 192502) | Leachate microbial communities from a municipal landfill in Southern Ontario, Canada - Leachate well 137-91 | ecosystem: Engineered > Solid waste > Landfill > Unclassified | place... | reverse complement strand
AAGTTGGTTTCCCAAGGGCGCTCACCGTCGTAATGGCACAACATCAAAGCGCCTTTCACTTCTATAGCGTGTCTGCCAACGAAGTAGCTGGATGTATGAATACTCCCGGCCACATCCAGGTCATACTGAGCATCGGGGGCAGTGCCAATTCCTACCCTATACAACCTCACCACCCCGCTGCTATCCGTGGCAAGTAACGTTTCTGTTTCTCCCGTCACAGATGCGCTGGAAGTGATGGTATGTACGTGACTGTTGGTTGTCACCGCGTTAGTAGTTGACACCGTTATTGTGGTCGGTGTTCCCAGCGTGAATGTTCTATCTGCTGTCAGATTTCCGCCCGATCCGGCAGCAAGCCCATTCCCGGCGGTCATGTTTATTGCGCTTCTCGCCAGCGTGCTATCCGCCTCGTGTCCGTGAGTGCTGGTAGTCACGTTATTAGTAGATGCGGATGTCACGCTCTGAGGAGTACCCATATTCAATACGTGGCTGGTTAATACCAGTCCGCTATTAGTTGCCAGGCTGTCATCCCCGGTATTTGTTCCGGTTACGCTGGCATTCCCGGCTATCGTCAAGGTATAAGAACCGGAAGATGTAAGTTGTAACGCGCCGCCGGTCGTTGTGAAGTTAGCGCCCAGGTCTAGCGTATAACCTCCCAGGTCAACCGTGCCGCCGCTGCTAAACGTCACTTCTGATTGAGTTGTAAGGCTTATGAGTTCGGTGGTATTTACGACTTTGGTTAACGTATTACGCGCCGCAGCGATATCAACGTCCAACCTCTCCATGAGTTGACGTAAATCATCCTGCTCTCGTTTGCTGAGAACATTTGTACCTTTGGCTTCCTTTGCCAGTAATTCTGCCAGTTTTCTTGTCTTTACGCTCATAATATAAACAATCTCCGAACTGACTGACGTGCCTTATCTTGTGTGTCACATTCTTCCCCCCAAACAGCAAGCATTTCAGCATAATCAGGCCCAAGAACCGCTCTTATTCTGTCTGCCAGGTATATTTCCAGCGAAGGATCGCGATGCCAATATTCCTCATTCACCTCCAAGGGTGTATATAAAGGCGCTGTATGTACCATAAAATCTATAACCTGCCCACCGGCTCTTGTCCAACCTCCCTCTATTGCATATTGAAATTCAAATTCCAAGTTAAATTCTTGCAACGCGATTGCTATGTATAACTCATATAACGACGCATCTTGTCCTTGTACCGTGTATCTTTGCGAAGGCATAAATGGCTCAGGCTTCCAAGAGAGTGACGTATCCAAAGTATCCCTCCCTGCCCCTGCCACTTATTTCTTCTGTGTCGATATGATAAGGTCTGCAATTTCCCGGAACGACAAACACCGTCTTATTGTCATACGGCGTGAACGTACTACGCATCGTAAGTGGCGTTATTTCTTCTGCCCATTCATCAAGTTTAGCCACAGCCAAAGACACGTTTGCAAAAGTGGTATCGATATTACCAAGCAAATCCTCGTTATCGTCACCCTCTTTCAATAACCAATAAAACGAATACTGGTATTTCTGTTTGGCGAATCCAACGCCCTGCACCGCAAATTGTTTCAGCCTGGGTGTTTCCGAGCTATCATCTGTGTAAAAGCGCAGTCTTAACCGCATCCGCTTTCCGGTGCTGATGGGCGGAGTAGCGGAACTGATATCAATCATTTCTTCGATGCTATCGAAATCATTGCTTATTGCCGTCCAGGTGGTATCACTGTCCAGTTTATAATCAGCCTGAATGTATCTATGGTCGGCGCTTGCGTTCTCGATCATCAGTTTCAGGCTCTTGAAAAATTTCTTGATGTCGCGCCGTTCTCCATATATCCATGAAGTCTCTATCGAGCCTTCGTTTATGTAGCGATAATCAGGGTCTGGATAAGGGTTGGCGCATATAGGTATCCATAATACATCCGCTCCCATACTTATCCACAAACGCTCTGTGTTGCTGTGAGGCATTGCTTGAACGTATAGAGATCGTATTCTTTCCCCTTTTACCGGCGCTCTAAATACTTCATGGTCGCTTTCGCCATGATAGCATATTACGTATGAATAATTAGAATCGCCGCCGTCATAAGCAATATACACTCTGTCTTTATATGCTGTCGCGTGTACGGGAGTGGCTATCCTATCTTCCGGCATTCCGGAGTCTTTATAGATACTGATATCGTAAAGGCTCTGATTGTAATAACGCTGCATATCATTGCCGATATTGAAATACATATAAACATCATCGCCAACGTGCGCCCTTCCGTTCACTTCACTGGCAAGCGGTTTCAGCCCTTTTATTTCAGATGGTACGTATCTCCCGTTACTGATATACCCGACGCCATCTTCGCTGATAATCCACAGCGTTTGTGGCGATCCATAGGCTTCCAGCGCCGTTATCCTGGCGTTTATTGTTATCGGCGCGTAGTCGCTATACGCCCTTACCGGGCCGCCGATATACAATTGATATGTAGTATCTTTATCATTAACGGCATTTATACCGATAGATATGATAGCTTCTGCCCCGGAAACGTTAGTGGTAATATCCAATTCACAGGTTCGCCAAACACCGGCGCTCAAAGCCGGTATATTTGCTGTAATGGGAGGGGAAGCGCATTTCGCGGTGTTATCCAGAACGATCTGTAAGTCACTGGCGTCCATATCTATGGATGATTTTATTTTAAATGATATCTTATTAAACGGTCTTACATCTGTACTTGGAATTACTTCGCTGCCCATAATCCCGGTTACAAAAGTGCCCGTAACGTCAAATCCAATAGTCCAACCATAATAATATTTACAGGTAACGCCTGCCACCGGATCGCTTTCATTCCATCCCCCGTCTACGTTCCCGCAGTCTTCCAGGATTGTACCGCTGAGTAACTCGTTGGTGCTCCACTTCAAGGGTGCAACCACTCTAAACAAATCGCTAAAGAATTCATCCTCGTAGTTTATTCTGCCAAGCCAAAGCGTTGAGCCTATTTCTTCATCGTATACTACCGCCATGCGGGAGGCTTCTACGCCCGTTGGTCCAAACTCGTTTGTCCATGTGCCAACGCTGTTATAGCAGTGGAACTTTGCCGCTCCCACTTTTTCTGCGCGCGTAGAATCTTTCAGGTTGGTCATATAAACAATACCGTTGGTCACTGCTGCATCACTTATCGGTTGTGTGAATATGTCAGAACCAAGATATTTGGAATCAACCAGGTTGAATTTATTACTGCCTAAAATAACGTATGAATCGTAGGTGGTATGGGCTACATCCCAATCCTCCGAACATTCAATAGCTGTGGTGGTATTATCTGAAATCTCGCGCCATGTTTTATCAACCCTGGCAGCGTTGCCTTCCGTTATTTTAGCCACACATCCTATCAATTCATCAGCCGCAAATCCGGGTGCGGTGGCATCGTTTAGATAAGTAAGATCAGCGGAGTTGCTATCGCACGCGCCGCGCCATCCGTTCAGATACAACTGCCCTTTTGTGCCGTCGTCCGGTTGAGTTGCTATATATAATGCGCCTTTGTATTCAAAAAAGTGGGCAATGAATTTCTTATCGGCTGTCGAATAAAAGCGATAATGGGGCGCATATCCGGTTGTTACTGTCCATGTGGAACCATTTGCAGATATGCAACTGGTGGTGCTTGCTGCATCACATCCTACTTCCCAATGGTTAGCGGCTGTCCCGTTGGCGCTGGCGTAAATTACCACGTGATAGGCGGTTGAATTAGCCAAATCAGTGCCGGTCGCTAACGTGAATTTTATTACCACCCCCAATGTGTCGGTAACTGAAGTATAGGGAATCGCCGCAGAAGCCACTACGGCTGCGCTGGGTTTGTTGGAACTATTTGAATACACTTTGAAATACAACGATGAAGTTGGGCTTCCAACCTTACGTATTCGCGCATAAGCGTAGCATGTAATTGTATCCGTGTTCCAGGCGCTGGTCGTGGTGAATTTCTCGGATATATAAAGGCTTGTATCATACAACCCGCGCCATGTCACGTCAGCGCCCCAATCCTCCTGCACGGTATGAAATCCTGTGGCATAGGCGGGCAACCCGTTCAATATCAAACCGGTTTTGCCGTTGATGCTGTCTATACCAACAGCATCATAATAGCGCGTGGTGTCATCTTCAAAATCTTCCTGCCCTCGTCCACCGCTCCAATCCTGTTGTATCATCGTGCCATATGGAGGATTATCATCATCGTATTTCACGTTCCCGAATACAGCAATGAACGGAGATTGTTTGGCGTTATTACGTATAATACCAAGTTCGTCCTGTTCACCGGCATTGTTGCAGGTGATAAGGTTCATCGTAGTTGTACCATCCGCCAAACTAACGTCACCGGTGGGCGTCATTGTAGTCGAATTTACAACAGGTGTGTAAGTCATGATAAATTAACCTTATCAATGTCGGTGCTGATGAATGATTTCACCGGTTGAATGATTCGTGTTGTTAACTCTGGTAGTACTATAGGATGGTTAATTTCTGCATCTGACGCTAATTGTGCGAGTGAATTAATTTGCTCTACCAATAAGGCGTTATTGCTTCTTTGTTTAAATCGCATAGCGTCCCAGGCGGCTCTATATACAATTCTTTCCCAAGGAACTTTGTCGCTCAGTTTGTCAGAATAGGTGTAAAGCGCCGAATGTTCTCCAACATAATGCAATTGCAAAGCATAGTCCGCCGGTAATTGGTAAGGAAATACCAACAAGGACGCTGATCCGGTTGTTGTCGGTTGTACTCGCCAATTATATAGCTCATACCATCTATTATCATTAGTATCATCGTCAACGAATTGCATCCACACCTGACGCAAATCCTGGTTGGCGGCTATCGGTATTTCATATTCTGTCTGACTATCTGCGGTTGTAACAGACGTCGAATCTACTACCCACACCTTACCTAAGTCGGCGATAGCTTTATTTACGCTTTGAATTAATAACTGTTGCGAATACCGGCGTTTTGATATCGCATATCTGTCACCGCTGGCCGCGGCAACAGTCAATGCACTGGTTAATGTTATTGTGCCTGTGGTAGAGGTGAAATCCTGAACGGCTGAGTATTCCCCTTCCGGAGCCGCACTGGCCCCGGCTGCATCTTTCAATATCCAGGCGGTGCCGTCAACCCAAAAATCATCCGGCTCATTATCTGTTTTGCGCGAGTTTATATCAATAATTGTGGTAGTCGATCCACCGGTAGCAGTACCCTCAAATAAAAAGTTAGGTATCTGAGAAGCAACTTTGTATGTCAGGTTCGCTAAAGTCCATGTCATTTACCTCCATTCCTTTGCCGCCTGTTTGCGCGCTTGCGGCTTTTCTTGCTACGCGGTGTTTGTTTCTTGGACGAAATCTTACCACCGTATTTTGCGTCCCAGCGTTCAGCGAGTTCCGGGTGGTGTATATGTAAGTAGGCTCTTTGTTTATCGGACTTATACGGCATTTGTTTATTGTTCTCCTACATATTACTATTCTCGCTTTCTTCTTCGATCTTTTGTTCTATTGTATCATCGATAGCCGCCTTTGTGATTTCCTTCTCTGTCGCATCCATCGACTTTACATTGTCGCATGTTTTGTTATCCTTATCTCTTATCAATCTTCCATATTCATCATATTTATGCCACGGCAAAGCAATTCCTTGAAACGTATAACGATGTCCTTGATCTGATGGGTGCCATTTGTCTTTCACGGGCCATACCTCCACGTCATCTTTACCATACTTGGCGACTATTGCATCTGCTACGCCTTTATCGTCCGTCATGCATCCGCCGCTTCTTCCATAAGGCATAACTTTTCCATCGATTTCGGGCGTCGTTTGCGCCATATCAACCGTTCTTGGGATTATCTGATATCGGTAATCGTCATTACGCGGCGCCTTATCCGTCATCCTATGTAAAGGCATCGGCTTTTGTCTTTGCTTTCTAGCCATCATCATCCTCTAATAGTTTCAATAATAAGTCAATGTTTATTGCGTCGTTTGGATGATTTTGTATTTCTTTGAACACCTGGCGGCGTAGGTCTATTTCTAATCTTTGCAAGGATTCTTTCTGCTTCCGAATCTCCTGCGCCAACTCCACCAGGTATTTGACAGTCCCGTGGTTTATCATCGTCATAGTGACTACCCTCCATTAAGTTTCTCGGCCCCTGCCCTTGATAGGCATAGAGGGGGCCCGCGAGCATACTACACTCGTCTGGCAAATATACCTCAATTCCCCGTCCTAAAGCAATACCTAACCAGAATTCGGCATTAGCTTTTTGTGATACATATTCCGTGTTGTGCGCCATTTCAAATCCGTATATCTCTATTCTTTGAAAACCTTCGTACAAAGCCATAGCGATCAGATATGATAACGAATTTGTGAAATAGCGACTTATTTTGTCGCCTCGTCTTAGTTTTCCAAGGTACTTTTGCACAATATCTTCGAGCGGATATTCAACACTATCCGGTATCTCAGAATACTTAAACTGCATGTAAATGGGTTTATCGCGTTTTTCTTGAAGCCATTCATAATGTCGCAATAACTCATTACCTCTTTTGCGCTTCCTGGTAAATGACGACTTTGGATGTAGTTGGAACCAACGCGTCCATACCTTGAACCACTCCCACTCATGTTCTTCGTTCAATCCCCATATTTCCAGGTTTCCACCCAATTTCACATTTGGTTCGTTATAAGGCGCCAGCGCACACGAACCGGGCGCAAATCCAACTAAAGCCACGGTTTTCTTTCCATTCCGTTCTCTCCGCAAATACCTTTCCACCTGTGGACTTGGCTTATTGAAAGCGAACATTTCGGTATCCATCAAGTTCAAGCTGAGAGATTCATACCCGATAGCGTGCCCACGATCATTGTATCTCATTCTTACATTGTATCCGCACGTGGGGCATTTGGTTATTTGCCCGTCACCGTATAGCGGCATATCAAGTAATCCCATGCATAATCCTTTCTAGTTGTTATAGTTAATAACAAACTTCTCGTAAATAGTCAGGTGGACAAATGGCAATTTACCTTCTTTTTCAGCCTGAATAAGTTTGTTTTGGACTGTGTGGGTTAGCCAATCAGTCATTGGTATTTCGGAAAGATAAGTAACAGCCTTTTGCTGATTGAACTCTACCCTACCATCAGGGTATTCTTTTATTTCGTATTCTGCCACTTCTTCAGCGTTGAAAGAAAGTGTCTCTCGTGCAACTCGCAATTCTAGCAGTGTCGCATACTTTCCTTCAACCGGTATGTATTCTGTAAGATATACACGTTCAGGTATTGTTAATTTCATTCAATTTCCTTTCTATTGTGGTTTTTGAAGTATCCACACGAATCCTACGAACGGGTTACTGCGTACACGTGTGAGAAATGTTACGTATCCAGCTTCCTCGAGTATTTTATCCCAGGTTTCTTTTTTCAAATGCCATTCCTCCTGTTTGCCTTCGGGAGATTTTCTAAACCCTTCCTTTTGGCTGTCGGAATATTCCAGACAGTTAGGCGCTTCCAGATACAGTATTCCTTTATCCTTCAAGAACCTTTGGATATACTTCATCTTGGCAGCAATATCCCAAAAGTGTTCTGCCACGCCAAGGATTGTTATTACATCAAATTGTTGATCGAGTTCGACTTCTTCTATCTCGCCTCTTATCCATATGTCATCCGGCATTTCTAGTTTGGCAATTGAGATAGCCTCGTCTGACAAATCTATCCCGGTAAACTTTGTGTCATCGCCCCACAGTGTTTTGAAGTAATAGATAGTGTGTCCATTGCCACAGCCAATATCCAATAATGTTTTCGGGGGTCTGCCTAACGCTTTTTGCAACATAAACCATGCGTGATTGTCGCGCCCAATATCAACCCACTTGTCCGGCTTATTCTTGAATATTTCGTTATATTGTTCGCGCAAGTCCTTGTAATTTATACTCACTTTGAATCCTTTCCGGAATAAACAATTTTATTCCTCATCTGCTTGCCAGCCATCGCCCAACTCGTGCCCTCCGTAAAGGGCAGACCACAATATCTGACAGTTCTCCGGCGACCACACTTCAACGCCCATACCCATTGCCATACCAATCCAGAATTCAGCGCACGCTTTCTGTTTGACATACTCTACATCGTCAGACAGATCAAAGCCGTATAACTCAATTCTGTCAAATGGCTTCTCATTCAAAACGCCGTGCCTGCCCTCATAAAGAGCAAGGGCTATCATATAAGCAAGGGTGCTGGTAAAGTATTTCACGTGCTTATCGCCGCGCCAGAAATTACCCAGGAACATCTTGTATATCGCGTGTAATGGGTATTCGACAACATTGGGGATTTCTTCATTCCAATGCTGCATGTAAATTGGAATATTCCAGGGATTTTTACGCAGCCAATCATAATGACCGCGTACGTCTCTTTTTGCTATTGGGCGTTTCCATGATTTATTACAATGTATTTGGATCCACCTGGTCGCTCTTTTCATCCATGTAAAAGCATGGGCTTCGTTCAACCCCCATATCTCAACATCCATATCATCCCAAGGTGCTTTGCTGCAAGACGATGGCGATAAGCCAACCAAAGCAACGGTTTTCTTTCCTTTCCGTTGTTCTCTAAGCCTTTCTGCCACTTCCGGGTCTTGGGGTTTCAATGATCCTTGTATAGCCTCTCCGGCAATCAAAGCTCGATATCTGCGTGCGTTTCCATGTACATCACGCACAATCATAACTTCCATACCGCATACCGGGCAATTGGTTCTGTCGTTTTTTTTGGCGACTATTAGCGGAGTTGTCCCACGGTATTGAGACATGGTTAACTTCCCATAAGGACGAATTTTTCGTAAACGCTGTAATAGCGTTCGCTTAACTTTTTCTTTTTGGAGAGTGCGGCGAGCGTATCAGATATAACACCGGAAACGTAGTCATCAATGGGTATATCCCTGATAGCATCGAGAGCTAATGGTATATCCCAATACAGTCTTGTTTTATCACCCTCTGTTATTACTTGGTAATGGATGAATTCTATTTCCTCTGGCGTCAAACTTATATTTTCTCTTGCCACCCTAAGGGCTTTTAAGCCCGCGTAATCAGACTCTTTTGGCATTATTTCCAAAAGGGCTATTCTCTCGTGGATTTCGAGTAACATATATTTTCCTTTCCAAGGGGCGGGTATCCAGCCCGCCCCTTTTATAGATAAATTTTATTGTGCGGCGGTAGTCGCAGTGTTGGTAGCGTGGAATGCTGGAATGTAAACTGATGTAGTGCCGACCAAACACTTAAAGGCAACCATTGGTGACGCAGACGTTCTGGCTGTTACCATAATCTCGTCAACAAATCCCGCGCAGTTTGCGGATACGGCGGAAGATGCGACGGTCAGGAAGTACGATGGTCGGGTAGCAACGGTGGCGCTACCAACGTCGAGGCAGGATGTAACAACAGCAGTTGTTGCTCCCAATTCCATATGAACGAAAGAGTCCCGCGTGGTTCCGGCTTTAGTGGATGATCGCTTCAGCAACAGTGCATGTTGGTCTGAAGAATTGATTATCGTGGTATCTAAATCAATCTCCATACCATACACAACCGTAGATGAAGTATCGCCAACACTCAGTAAGAGACGCCCGTTATCTTCAACAGTCCAGACGGCAGTTTGCGATTCGTTTGTTCGTTGAAACGCACCACTCAGGGGGACGGCTGTTCCTTGATAAGTTCTGTAAACCATAGTATCACCTCCTCCTTAAGCCTGAAGGCTGCAAGAATATTCGCCACGAATGCAATACGTGTCGTTGAACATACCATATCCGCCATACCACTTGAAGCCAAGGCTTTGGAATTGGTTCAAAAGTCCATCGACTTTTTCAACCATAGTTCCAAATTCTCCAACCGAAGAAGCCCAGGCCTTTGCGATGGATTGTGGACCTCCATAAGCCACGGGGTACACACTATCGCTATTATTCAGTGTTGCGGTTGTAGCGTGCGCCCAACGGTTACTACCGTTAGCGCCTTCGCCTCGATAAGTCAATACGGCGCCGGAGTTGCTGATGTAACGTACGCGCTCATTGGTGTCGTAATGTGTATCGCCGGTTTCTACAGTATCGCAAATGTTGACCCATACACTGTGATCCAGGTTGGTAGACGATGCGGCGGTGAGGGTTTTTCCGGAACTCAAAGCGGTTATAGCGGTGCCGAGCGTGGTGGAGAACGAAGTACTGCGTGCACTGCCAGCTCCCCAAAAAACTTTAGCCATTGGAGTTGCGATGATCTTGAACGGCCCAATCTGCCCAAGCTCAAAGTCCATGATGATTTCTTTGTCCTGGTAGACGGCAACATCTTTTACATTGCCTTGCAGTCGCAAGTCGTGAAGTACATCTGTGTGAGCAATGCAAAAATATTGATTGCGTCCATTCCCCATGAACGGGGGTACTTTCATGCTCAACAGTGTAGAGTATGCTTCGTTCACGGCTTCATCAGTCCAGTAATGCCCGGTAGAACCGGCATCCAGACTGGCGCGGGCGGCAGCGCGGATAACAAAAGAACCTTGAAGTGCGGCGTTTTGCGCCATAAGATCAAGGGTTTCTTTGGAGGCCTTACCAACTGCATAAACCTTTTCGTTCGCCCAATTGGTATAAACATCCAATTTTACCCGTTCGGCTTCTTTTACGGCAACCCAACGAGACGTGGTTGTGATGGTTGCGGTCACATCAGAAATAGTAACCGGTTCAACATCCGTGGTCTGTGGAATAGCCGTAGTGCCGCGGGGGATATCCTGCAACATATTGATTTGAATGGTCTCGCCAAGTTCGCACGCTTTTTCAATCCCATGCTTTTCAACGGGATAACAAAGCTGCTCGTATACTCGTTCTGCCTGGGCTGCTCGCAGGTAGGTAGCGCCATAGCGAGTACGAATACTGTTGGTGGGGCCTGCCGATGTCGTAATTATTGTAGTCATGTATGCTCCATCGCATTGCTGCGATGAAGCAGCAATGCCTTATTTAGGTGGATTTAATTTGTCGTATTCTTTCGCCAGTTCATCGATGCGTTTCTTGTTTCGAGAAGGATATTGCATCAATTTATCCATTTCCGCCAGTATTTCTTCGGATGTTGGCTGCGAAAGAATTTTCCCTGTACTACCAACCGATTGAAGTTGGGCAGGGTTGGCGTTGACTTGATTACTCTGTTGGCGTTTTATACCTAAAGTGGTTAACTCGCTGATTTGCCGTAGTGTATCGTCAGGATACTTTTGGTAAATCTCAGCAACGTCTTTATCGCCAGGATCAAGTCCCGCCATTTTGACAATAGCATCAAGCTCGACCTTTGCCGCGCCTACCACCTCTGTCTGGCTGCCAACCTTAACCTCCGGTGAAGCGGGAACATTCCCTCCCAGTCGGCTTTCCACTTTCATGCGCCATAACGCATCTTCTTGGGAAACACCTTTACTGGTAAGTTCCTGCAATCTCGCCAATTGGCTCTCGAATTCTGTCATCTGTTGCTCGTGTTTTTCTACTTTGGCAAAACGACTGTCTTTGCCGCTCTGCCATTGCTTTTCCACTGCTTTCTCGATGAGAGGCTCTAAAGCCTTTGTAAGCGCACCAAGATCAACAGCGGAAGTATTATCGGCCGTTCCCTTTGAAGAAGTCTGTGCTGGCTGGCTCAGTTCTCCATCGGTAGTCTCGATAGACTCCATGTCGCTCATAGCATATTACTCCTTTCTTGTAAGGTTCTAAAGTTCAACGGCTGAATTATAACATATTATTTCAGCGATTGTGATACAAGAGCCATTAATCTTTCAACGCTAATACCCATGCGATCTGCAATATATTCTAATTGATTTTCGGCGGCGTAGCTCAATTCTTCTCCGCCTACTATACTATCCATCACTAAATTGGATAGGTTACTACCCAGCGCGCCCTGCCATTCTTGCCAGGTTAATGAGGGTTGGTTAGCATACGCTTGTTCCATTTCTTCTGTGCTTTCATATTGCCATTTTTCGGCTTCACCTTCCTTTGTCAAATCGGTTAGATACTGGATCGTATCAGGGTTATTCATCATCCAATCCCTACGCCAATCCCAATACTGCGTAAGTTCGGGATGTTCTTTCAAATACTTTTGTCGCGCTTTCCCTTTGGTTAAATCGTAATATTTGCTTTGGGTTTCATACCAATTCGGGAAGTTTTGATTACGTGTATCGTTGAACACATCTACCCGCCACGATAATTCTGGCGGCGTTAGTTCAAGCGGCTTAGTTGGTTTTGTACCCAGCGTTCCCGGAACATCACTTCCCATAAGTTTCAACCATACCGCCAATGTGTTCAAGTCAATACTGTCATAAGACCTGGTGTCTTTGTTGATAAATGCATATTGAAATTCATCGCCCAATTGTTCGCGGATTTCTTTTTTGTTCAATTCAGAATAATCATAATAAGTATTCCATAATTGATCCACAATAAAATCGCGCGCCATAACCTCCGGGTCTTTGTATTGCATCAACCTGGCTTCATATTCCGGATACTCATCAAAGAATTTATTCAAGGCCTCCACGTCGCCGTTATCATACGCCTTATATGCCTTTTGGAATTCATCGTACAGCGTCCTTTGCCCAACTTCGCCGGTCGGATATGCCTTCAACGGTATCCCAAGTATTCCGCCTGCTACGGCGCCAACCGCGAATTCCTTATTTGCTCTATCCACCGCCATTGTGTAGGCAGTGCCCTCTTTCTTGAGTAACCCGTCCACCATATCGAATACCGATATCTCGCCCTCATATGCCATATTAGACATCATTCTTGCTACCCGATAGTCATCCCATTTATCGTAAGCGGGTAATCCAATTGATTTCCTAACTTTAGCTTCTATGTTATGCGGGGCAAACGCAAAATCTTCTATACCTAACGCAGTAAATACTCCCCTGCTCATTCTGGTAAGCGGCATGAACGGTCCAATATTTTCCGGCGTTCCTTCCATCCATTCTTTTGCCCACACTAAAGGCGCGTGAGGAGATGACATAAGACTGGCAAAATCCCAGGCATCGAATTTCAAATCTTCGTTATTCGCCTCGGCTTCCGCTATGGCTAAATTCCATGTATTGCCTTCGTGTGTATCCAGGGCGTTTTGCAATTCAGCAGCGTCACCTTCTCCGTTCTGCAGTTTCGCCAATACCAAACGCTCTGCCTGCCCATCCAATGAGTACTGGTTGGTGCGCCACTTTTCGAGCGGATATAAGAACTGATCGAACGGCAAAGCGGCTCTGAGCGGGTCAGTAAAGAAATTGCCCATCCATTTAGGAGCAAAAGGTAAATTTATTCTGATATGCCCTTTCAGCCGATCTGGTATCTTTTGTTCCGGCGCGCCCATTGTTTCGAGTGATTTACGCATTCGCAAATACGTAGTGAGCATTGCCGGTCTATCCAGACTGTTCAATGCCCAATTACCCGCAGAGTGCGTTGTCCAGAATTCGAACGGCAATATCGTTCCCACCCATGTGTCATAATTGTAGCGCCGGTTGTAATTCAATAAGGCGGTATCAGCCTTCCACTGCCCATATCTCATACTGGTGTAACGCGCATCCGCCAGATTGCCTTTGGTAAGTTTGATATATTTCTGCAGTTCTTTGAAAACATCTTCCGGTAAATCGGTCGCGCGTAATGGGGCTTTCTCTGCCGCTTCAATAGCCGAACGCTCTATAGCATCTAACGCCTGAAAACCGCGATGCAGATAATAGCTATCCTCTGCCGCGCCAGCCGGAAAACTGTATATACCCATACTCTCGGCGTCAGGTACGTAATTCCTGGTTTGCGGGGCAACTTGTTTTGCCGCCTGTCCGGCTTTTTGTCCCAATTCTTGTCCAGTTTCCTCAACCATGCCAAATATATTGTCGGCGTCAGGAGCTTTTGACATTTCGTCTAATAATTCTTTCTTGACCGTGAATACATCTTTGCCGGTATCCAGTCCCTTTCCTGTCACCACTCTTTCGAGCGCCTTTATTTGAGTATTATCGCCGCCTTGTGCAATCAAATCATCTAACCGTTTTTGCGCCAATTCCACAAGTCTTTTATTTACAGCAGGCGGTAATTCTGTACCGGGAACGCTAGCATATAAATCAATTCTATCGGCAATCGGTTTTGTTTCAGCCTCAAGTATATTTTTTCTAAGAGGGTGTTCTAAGAAATCTTCGCCAAATAGCTCTCTAGACATTCGTTTAGCATTTTCAGCCGCCGTTGTCGATGGTTTTTGTGCGACTTGTTCCCCGGCTTCCGTAGCTTGCCGCGTCATTGAATTAGCCCATGCTAACTCATCAGCGTCACCGGCTAACGCGGCGGACGATCTGTTTTCAAGGTTCTTCAAAGCCGCCCATCTTTGCGCCCTGTCACTCCAAAATTTCTTGAACTCTACTTCTCGTTGTGCGGGAGATAATCCGCGCACGCTTTTGAAGAATTCGGCAACGCCGGTTTTGTCTAATTTCCGCGCATCGGCTATGGTGCTCCTGGTATTGATAAATGCCTGTTTCATTTGCGGGTCTGATACTGTACCGGCGATCATATTGTCGATATTCCGCAAAAATGTATCTTCATCAGTAATAAGCTTCGCGTATCCGGCGTCAAGTTCTTTGACAATATCCGCATAGCTTTTGGGGGGCGTTTTACCGGCTAACCTCGCTTCGAAAAACGCATCCCATTCCACGCTTTTAGTTTTGTGGAAGTCGCGTATAGTTTTTTCCCAATTTTTGAATTCCCCAAATATGTTGTCCGGTATTTGTATATCGCCGCTTTTCGCACCTTTATTTACTCCCTTTAATCCTGCTTTAAGCCGACTAAATACACGCGTGAAATAATTATCGCTTTCCATGCGTAACGACTTCCATGCTGCAGTGCGCATGGCATCGTCGCCAATAATAGATAAATCCTCCATCCTTGCTGCATGAGCGATATGTGCATCCCAAAATTCGTCGATAAATTTAGACGCCATCTTAGGTATTGCTTTGGGGCCTTCCAACTGAATAGCCGCAGCGGTTTCGGTTGCTACGCGCTCGATTTCAATCTCATTCAAATCGTCCAATCTTTGTTGAAGTTGCTGGCGGGTTCGGTTGACAAAATCAGATACCGCAGTTCTGCCTTTCGGCATGGCTTCTTCCAGTCCTTTTTCAATAGTAGGAATAAAATCAGCCGGTAACGATTGCTCGACATCAAACCCCGTTTTCTTCATCGCGTCATTGATAACGGTTTTGATATTCAGCCTGATATTATCGGACTTCAATATGTCATCCAGTTCATTCTCGTGCCAGGCAGAACCGATTTTATGCTCTATTGCATCTATAAATTCAGACCCCTTATTGGTTTCAATCCACTGCTTTGCCCCGGAAGATATCACATCATAAGCTTTGGAATATCCTTTACCGGGTTTCCATAGCATATTCCGATAGCATTCTGTATAGCCATAGGTGGTAGCGCGCGCCCTGGCGGATACTTCCACGCGTTGCGCAAGATCGCCCATATCCAGTTTGCCAAGTTTGATATCGTTGATTTTGTTGGTTATGTTATCCAGCCAACCCCCCTCGCCGCGCAACGCTTTATGTATCTCTCCCACCCCTTTAGCCATAGCTTCCGACGCCTTACTGGTTTCTCCGATCATCGAAAAGCCCTGGCGTAATCTTCCGGGTTCGAATACCCCCGGTATATATCCGATTTTACTCAACAGTCCATCTACTTCATCGGCGCCGATCCTGCTAAATATACCTCTGGCTATCATAGTTAATTCGTTGTTATAGAAGTTGCGCGCCAGGAACGCCGGGTTAGTTCTCAGAAACGCCAGGCTTTCGGCTGATTTCATAGCTAATGACATCTTCTCGATCATACCTCTCGATTTCACGCCAAATAAACCAACAGCCATTTTTCCGGTATGTTCGTATAAATCATTCATCAAAGAAGCCTTGAAAAGAGTGCCGTGGTACGGCGCTTTTTCCAACGCCTTACCTATCGCCATCAGGTCGTCAGCAGAGATACCAGCCATTTTTGCAATGGCACTCATTTCTCCCCCGCCTTTAGTAATAGCATTCATCACTGTATCAAGAGCCGCGTCATCGATAGCGCCCAATGCTATTTGAGCCACATTCTGCAAAGCGGTTCTGGCTTCTGTTGTATTGCGCCAGGTGGTTATCAGTTGTTGAGCATTTATGTCAAAGCCGGCCAATGCGCCTTGCGCCACGCGTCCTTCGAGCGTTAAAAACGCATGTCCAAATTCCGATCCGGTAGCAGATTTAGATGCTCTGGAAATAGAACTTATAATATCTTCGGGGTCATCGAACTTACTGATAATATAACTGCCAACATTATCAGTCACCATCGACAGATATTCATGAGCGCGCGAGGCGGGAGTAAGAGCAAATGGATTCCACCACTGGCGCTCCATTTCTTTAGCCGTATATTTGAACGGATCCCCACCGGTAAGAGCTACAACCGTCTTTTCCCAACGCGTCATTTTATTGGCGTCTGTCAACTCGCCTGCCAGTTTTGCCAATTCCCCTACATTACCGGCTTTTTCTAAATCGGCTATTTTCTGGAAATTGGCGGCGTCGCTTACCTTAGTCGCCACCCTTGC
>Ga0265297_10006685_pt1 | contig 16539 bp, 15 predicted proteins | sample Munlanlwell13791_FD_192502 | JGI IMG/M metagenome (GOLD analysis project Ga0265297, IMG submission 192502) | Leachate microbial communities from a municipal landfill in Southern Ontario, Canada - Leachate well 137-91 | ecosystem: Engineered > Solid waste > Landfill > Unclassified | place... | reverse complement strand
AATATCTACGGCAACCCGCAAAAAGAAAATATCGACAAAAGAATTGCTACTTATTTTTCTAATCAATCTTAAAGCAAAAATATATCGTTTTTATACAATCTCTTTTTAAGCATTTCATTCAACAAATTAAGACGACTCAAGAAGTCGTCCTTTGCTTTAAATCTGAGCAAATTGACAAATTTCTTAAAATACATTAGTTTAACTACGGAACATTTCAAATTGAGGAAGTATGAGAGTAAAAAGGATTAAAGAAATAAGAGTTCAAGACATAGACGGAGATGGTATCGAAATTAGCCTGAGATGTTGCAGTGAAGAGCCTTTTGCAACTGAACAGCTAAAGGGTTGTTTAGAGTTAGAAGAATCTTGGTCGTTTGATTGCCCAACATGTAACCAACATTGTGAAATTTCTTATGACAACACAGGTTATTACACTATACGATTATTTAATTTAATAATTGTTTATAAACCAGGTGAATTAATTTGTGTTTCAGGCCCTTGTTATTGTCAAAACAATGTTCTAAAAGATGGTTTTACAGGCGAAATTTGTAAAGACCATTGTGTTGATAGCCGCATAGAAGGAGAATATCCATTTATTTGTCCTTGTGATAAAACTCATGTTATTGTTGTTCGTACAGACCACTTTCATATTTGTAGTAGAGACGAGCGCCCAATTCTTGAGTCGCATCGCACAGAGCAAACAGAATAAATCAACAGATTTAAATTGATTTTATTTTTGCTCTGTTTTTTATTTTTAAAAATGTTATTTTTGTTTTTGACAAATAATTTTTTTTAAATACTTAAAGGTGTCTTTTTAGATAAGATATTTAAAACGTTGACATTGTTTAATAATGTCATATAATACAAACAGTTCTAAATGCAATTCGTGTTTAGAAATTTAAAACTTATTGAGAGTGATAATTAATGGAAGATAGGCAAAGTCTAATTGAAAAAATACAATGGAATAATGCAAGACTTTTTAAAACAGGGTCCTTTATGGTTTGGGCACTCGATATTCCAAGATCAGGTATTAAATCAATTGTTGTGGTTCGTGGACCTCCTGACAAATACACAGACGAAGAGCTTGAAAAAATTGTGGAATTTTCAGGGAAGATGACAACTGACGATATTATATTCTGTCGTCAACGAGAAACAAATTTGATTATTATTGATAAAAATCAAGAACGTACAAGAAAGCGACACCCTTGGGCTATAGGGCCATATTTTTCAAACACTCTAGATGAAGCTATTAATATCTTTAAAGAAAGAATATTAATAGATTAAAGTCAGAAAAAATCTGACTTATTTTTTTATCAAAACATTTTTATTGTTTTAATATAATTTTTAAAAATTATATTGTAAAATTTCTAATAAGGTATACACTTAACTTAGTTAATATAATAAATAAGTCGAAAAATTTAATCAATATAAAAAATTAAAATAAAATAATATGAAAAAATTTAATAAAAATTATATAACAATCACATTAATTACATTTTTTCTTGTAGGAACTTTTATTGGACCAATCACTGTACTTGCAGCTGGTCCGGCAACCGTAGATCTCGGAGCAGCTAATAATTTCGTAATTCTTACAAAAACTGGAATCTCAACCACTGGAAACACATCTATTACTGGAGATATTGGAACAAGTCCAGCAGCTGCAAGTTATATAACTGGTTTTAGTTTAACTTTGCCTGCCGCAAGTGCATATTCCACATCAGCTTTAGTAACTGGAAAAGTATATGCATCCGACTACGCAAATCCAACTCCTGCTAATTTAACTACAGCAATACTCAATATGCAAACAGCATACACTGACGCTGCAGGAAGAACAAATCCGACTGCAACCGAATTAGGCGCAGGTAATATTGGAGGAATGACACTTGCTCCTGGACTTTATAAATGGAGTACAAATGTAACAATCCCAACCGACGTTACTCTCGCAGGCAGCAATAACGACATTTGGATTTTTCAAGTAGCACAAAATCTTAGCATTAGTTCCGCTACAAAAATAATTCTCGCTAATGGCGCTAATCCAAATAATATTTTCTGGATTGTCGCTGGTCAAACAACTATCGGCACAACAGCTGTTTTTAATGGGAATATATTAGATCAAACGTCCATCGTATTAAACACCGGCGCAACCCTAAATGGCAGAGCTTTGGCTCAAACTGCAGTCACATTAGATTCTAATTCTATTACTATCCCAACTATTCCTGCAACACCAGCAACACCAGCGACTTCTGCAATACCCGCTACATTGACAACACCTACAACACCTACAATATCTGCAACACCCGCTACGCCCGCTACACCTTCAACATCAACTAACAACTCGTTTAACGCTTCTGATCGTGCAGCACTAATTGAAAAAATTCAAACCTTAATTACGCTTCGAAAAATAATTAGTGCTCAAAATACAACAAACACTAATGTTAAAGCAATATTCAATCGAAATCTCACTATAGGAACTACAGGTGATGACGTCAAGGCTCTTCAAATTTGGTTAAACAATCATGGCTATACGATAACATTATCTGGGCCAGGATCATTAAATAATGAAACAAAAATATTTGCTAATCTTACTCGTAAAGCATTAATCAAACTTCAAACACAAGTAGGAATTTCTGCAACAGGATATTTTGGTCCAACAACTCGAGCCTATCTAATTGCACACCCATAATCAACTGTATATTTTATAAGCACTAAGCACCATCATTGGTGCTTTTTTCTTTATTATTATATAATTATTTTAATATTATAAAACTAAAATTATGCTTAATATAATAATAAGAATAATTATATACATATTAATTATTATAACAGCACCGATACTGTTTTCGACTGGAGGCAATTGTATTATTGGAGGAAGTTCAAGCGAATGTATTGGAGTATTTCAATCCAACATAACAATTCTATTAACGCTAATAATTGCAATCTCAGATTTAGCAACATCTTTTATAATATTCCTCATAAAATACAATAAGAAAGATCCAGGATTTAAGAAATTCTTTTTTAAAACAGCTAATTTCTGCAATAAATATAAAAAATTATTAATTAGTATTTTTATTTTTATTATCTTCATTATTTGGATTGGATTAACAAAATTTGGATATCTAGAAAATTATTTAAAAATAGATTTATTATATCCAAAAAATGCATTAATAAGAGCTTCTCAGCAAAATAATACAGACAAAGTAAAAGAATTAATTAAAAAAGGATTCGAAATAAACGAAAAAGATAATCAATCCTCTGCATTAATGTATGCAATTGATAATAATAACATAGAAATAATAAAAGAACTCATAAAAGCAGGTGCCGACGTCAACATAAGAGGAGAAGTCAATTGGGATTGCATTAACAACTGTACTTCATTAATGTACGCATCATACAATGGTAAAATTAAAATAGTAAATGAACTTATAAAAGCAGGTGCTGACGTCAATGCAAAAAACGGAGCAAGTGAAACAGTATTAATGTTCGCTATTCGTGGTGAAGATAGAAATAACTCTAATAAAGAATATTTTGAAATAATAAAAGAACTCATAAAAGCAGGTGCCGACGTCAATGCAAAAAACGGAACAGAAACAACGGCATTAATGATGGCAGTCTCTAATGGAAATATTAATATCGTTAAAGAACTTATTAACGCAGGTGCTGACGTCAATGCAAAAGACTTTCAAGGAACAACTGTATTACGATACGCCTCTTCTCCTGAGATTATTAAAATCCTAAAAGAAGCAGGAGCTATAGAATAATCTAAAATCAAAATAAACCACACAAAATATGGAAAATTTAAATTTAACGTATCAGCAAGCCCAAGAACTAATTGATAAATATATATCTGAACCTACTACTAAATTTCACCTTAAAGAAACGGAAGTTTTTATGCGAGCGTTAGCCAAAAAATTTAATGAAAATGAAGAATCTTGGGGGATAATAGGATTATTACACGATATTGATTGGGATATAATTAAAAACAATCCAAGCGAACATTGCATCAAACTACAAGAAATACTTAAAAATGCTGGTGCAAGTGATTTTCTAATTGAAACTATTGCATCTCATGGCTACGAGGTAGAAGCAATACCTAATCTTTTAGAAAAACGCCGTTCGAGTCAAATTCAATATTGTTTAGCTTCAGCAGAAACTCTTACCGGAATTATAATTGCATCTGCTCTAGTCCGTCCAGATAAAAAACTTCAAAGCGTTACTTTAGATTCACTTAAAAAGAAATTTAAAAATAAATCCTTTGCTGCTAACTGCAATAGAGATATCATTTTAGAATGCGAAAAAGCAGGAATCTCATTAGACGAATTCTTGCAAATCGGATTATCTTCCTTGCAAAGTATTGCTGAGGAATTAAAACTTTAGAAACACTTTAATTAAAAAGAAGTACTAACCCTTCTTTTTCTTTTTAATGTTTCTTATTTGAGCGTTTTTAACCTTGCCTTCCATTCGAGGCGGAACAAATAAATGACCTTTAACTTCTACGTTAACTTTTGTTTTTTTGCCCATATTAATTATATTTTAAATTAACTATTATTAGCTGTCAATAATTTTAGCTTTTTAAAAATATTCTCTTTTTTTAATTATATTCTAAAACTTTTAAATATTCCATCATTACTTTACAAATTTTGCCATCTCGTCAAAAAGATAATTTTTTGTTAAAGTAAATAAAAAAATATGACGAATGAAATTGCAAAAATAAAATTTGAAGATTTAGGTTATAATGATTTTTTTGAAGAAAAAAGAAAATCTTTAGGTTTGACAGAATATTCAATAGCCAGAGTTATTGCTGAATATAAAGGAACTTATAGGATAAAAGATACAAATGGTGAATATTTGGCAAGAATAACAGGAAAACAAATATTTAATGCTACAAAAAGAGAGGATTATCCTGCAGTTGGAGACTGGGTAGCGATAACCATACCCGATAAGGAAATGGCAATTATCCATAAAGTTTTGCCTAGAAAAACTATACTTAATAAAAAATATAGCAACAAACAAGATACTCAGATTATTGCTACCAATATTGATATAGCTTTTATTGTTGAATCAATGAATAGAGACTATAATCTTAATCGTTTTGAAAGATATCTTGTCTTGATAAATGAAGGAAAAATCAAACCAGCAATCATATTGAATAAAACAGATTTAATTTCAGAAACAGAATTAAATCTAAAAATAAAACAAATAAAAGAAAGATTTAATAATATTGATGTTATTCCAACTAGTATAATTACCGAACAAGGATTAAACGAATTAATAAGTTATATAGAAAAAGGGAAGACGTACTGTTTTATAGGCTCATCTGGTGTAGGAAAATCATCTTTAATAAATAAATTACTTGGAAAAAGTGAAATCAAAACAAAAGAAATTAGCAATATAAAAGATAAAGGTAAACATACAACTACAACTAGGGAAATGTACTTTTTAGAAAACGGTGGAATTGTGATAGATAATCCAGGAACAAGAGAAGTGGGAATAGCAGCTGCAAATACTGGTATAGAAAATGTTTTCGATGAAATCATCATTCTATCTAGGAATTGTAAATATACCGACTGTACTCACACGCACGAATCTGGTTGCGCTGTTTTAAAAGCTATCAAAGAAAAAAAACTAGACAAAGAAAAACATCAAAATTATATTAAATTAAAAAAAGAAGTCGAATATTACGAAATGACAGATATTGAAAAAAGAGAAAAAGACCGCAAATTCGGACAATTTGTTAAGAAAAAGCTAGATCAATTAAAAAAATATGATTAATTTCTTAAAATGCTTTTTACTTTATATATTCTCTTTTTTTTCAAAATCTAATTCGTTTATTTGATTTTTTATATTTTCAATAATGTCATTAAGATGAGCAGGAATAAATTTAATTGCTCCCGCGCATTCGTGTCCACCACCTTCAACTTGCGAATTAGGAAGATCTTTTTTTAATCTCGTAATTATGTTATCAACTGGCAAAACTGGTTTATTGGCTCGCACAATAATCATATCCGATAAATATCCAATAGTAATAACAGGAGAACTTTCTCTATCTATCACTGCAACATCATGAATCATTCCAACAACTTTTCCAGGAGTTGGATATTTGAATTTCATAGTATATTTTTCTAAATCTATAGTTGATAAATATACCCCTTCAATATTCTGAGTTCTCAAATAGGGAAGAGTACTTTCAAGTTGAGTCTTCACTCCCTTTCTAACTTCTTCATTTATTATTTTTACCAACTCAAAATTATCATACAATTCTTCATAAAGACCTTTTCCCGAATTAAATTTTAATTGGTAAGAAATAAAATCTATAGCTATTCCTATTTGTTCTAACTCCTCTCTGCTTCTCCCACTTTTAATTATATATTGATTAGTTATTTCTACATTAGACCTATCTGTTATTCCAGCAATAGCAGGCAAGCAAGGATTAGAATAATCTTCACAAATCCATCTTGCCAGTTCGTATGCCAGCATTCCCGCACAAGTTTGACTGTCTAATCCTTCAATATAAGGATTAAGGTGTAAAGATAAATAAGGATCGACTAATGTCTTTTTGTCTTTTATAACAACTGGATTATGATGGTCAATAACGATAATTTCAAATCCAAGAGACTTCATTGTTTTTAGTCCAAATATATCCTCAGGGGTTGAACCATTATCAAGTACAACAATGAGAGGTTTTTTCTGTCCGTGTCCTTCAATAAGTTTTTTTATTAAAATAACATCTCTAAATGCATCTGTTATATCATAATAAGGGGCTCTGCTTGGAGACCTTAAAAGATTATAATCTGGGTTAGAACCAATTTTTTCCATCAAAAGCCTGCACGAATGCTCAATTGCAAGTCCAGCATTTATTCCATCAGAATCCGAATGATGTCTTATTGCAATTGGTTGATTTTCTAAAACAGCTTCTCTTATTCTTTTAGAAATATTATAAAAATATGGTCTTAATTTTTCTAATCTCTCTGAGTCTATACTAAAAGAAGTATTTTGTGGCTCACTATTCTTTTTTATAATCAAATCAAAATCTGCTTTTGATTCTTTTATCCTTTCAATTTCTATTTGTATTTTTCCAGCTCGTTCATTAACAAAACCAGAAATTTCGACAACATCATTTAGGTCAAAAGACGAATCCTTTATTACTGCATCAGCCATACCATAACCATCGCTCACGGTAAATATTACTGGACCGGGCTGAGCTCGTCTCATTATTTTTACAACGCCAGAAAACTTATCGCCACTTTTCAAAGTGGATATGTTTTTGATAGTTCTTTGTTCAAAAACATTATTATTTGTATTGTTCATATACTTTAGGCTTACCACACTTCGCCTCCACTTTCAATTTAAATACCACCGCAAGGGCTTTCATTACTACCATAGTAACGCCCTAATATTACCAAACATCGAACAAATTGGTACTTTTTTATTTTTTTGATATAATACATCCAATGAATAAACTATTAAAACAATCTTTTACTTTGATTGAACTTTTAGTAGTCATTGCTATTATCGGCATCCTCGCCGGTATTATTATCGTATCAATGACCAATGCAACCGAAAAAGCCAATATCGCTAAGCTTCAAGTATTTTCTAACTCCGTAAGAGATACTTTAGGACCAAGTATGGTTTCAGAATGGAACTTTGACAATATAACCGGAACAATTGATTCACAATTAGCAGATGCAACTTCAGTCACTGATTCTTGGGGAGTAAATAATGGACTGGCATACGGGCCAATTCTAAAAGATGGAAGTAATTGCATTTCAGGAAAATGTCTAAGCTATGACGAAGATGAGACTAAAGGTGATTATATTTATTTCGGAAGTAATAGCAGTTTAACTTTTAGCAATGGAACCTCATGGACTGTCGAATACTGGATATTTCCAACAAAAGGAATGTTTAATACTTTATCATCTCCCGTTAATAGTACTGACTATCCTCTTATAATAGCTCCTCATTGGAATAACGCAGTTTATTTTAGAGATGCAACAGGTGCTTATCTTTCTGTTTTTAATATAATAACCACAAATAAATGGCAACATCTAGTATATGCTTGCAATGGACCAACAAAAGGCATAGATATTTACGTGAATGGAGTTAAAAAAGGAACCCTCTCTCTTTTACCAGCATATAGTTCACAAATGGGATTTAATTATTTAGGTGTACATAATACTTCAGGATATAACTTTCAAGGGAAAATAGATAATGTCCGCTTATACAGTAATGTTATTTCTGCTTTCCAAGTCCAACAACAATATTATGCAGGATTGAATGAATTATTAATTAATAGAGGAATAACCCAAAATGAATATTACCAAAGAATAGCCAAATCAAGTATTCCAAACCAAGCTAGTCGATAATTCCAACTATATTAATTATATAAAAACTAAGCGCATTTTATTGGCGCTTTTTATTTTTCCATTTATTTTTATTGACATTATTAAATATAAAGTCTATTATTTTAACATTATGCTCTTTTACATCTAAAAAGGTTATTATGCCAAAAAAAATTAATGTAATTTATGTTGATGATGAAACTGACTTGCTAAAATTAGTAAAAATTTTTCTAGAAAAGAATGATGATATCTCTGTAAGGACAATTAGTTCTATCAAAGAAGCATTAGAACTTCTAAAAAAAGAATATCTTTTAATAGATGTAATAATTTCTGATTATCAAATGCCAGGAATGGGTATAATTAAATTCCTAGAACATATTAGAAATTTCAAAATACCATTAATTATCTTCACTGGAAAAAGTAGAGAAGAAATTACTATCGAAGCAATTGATAATGAAACAATTTTCTATTTTCAAAAAGGAGGAGACCCAATCAGCCAATATTCTAAACTGGCTGATAAAATAAGACAAGCAGCAAATACAAAAAATTTGAATCCATAATTCCAAAAAATATATATTTAGAAATAACTATCTTTTATAAAAGATAGTTTTTTATTTTAAACCATCAAGCCATTCTTAATTGTGTTCAACTGCATAAAATGATATATTTAATTATATTTTATGAAAAAACCAAGAAAAAAAGAAAAATCAGACAGATCGAATATTTTTGGATTACTCAAATCATACAAACTATTAATTGCAATATTAATATTTTTAACCATTATTGCTAATGGATTAAATCTTGTCATACCAAAAATTATTTCATCTGCTATTGATACATATATTAATGGTAATTTTGTTTTAAATGAAATAATTATCGAATTATTTTTTGTTTCTCTTGGTATTTTTATTTTTTCTTATTTACAAAGCCTAATTCAAGTATATGCTTCAGAAATAGTTGCTCGTAATCTTAGGAGAGAATTTATTGATAAAGTATCTATCCAGAAATACTCATATGTTAACAAAATTACTCCAGAAAAATTATTAACCAATCTCACATCAGACATCGATGCTATAAAAATGTTTGTTTCTCAAGCACTAACAGCTATTGTGTCCTCTGTATTTTTAATTATTGGTGCAACTATAATGCTTCTTTTAATAGATTGGCAATTAGCTCTTGCCGTTTTAGCCGTTATGCCTCTTATCGGCATTATATTCTTTATAATATCTAAAAAAGTAAGCAAGCTTTTTAAGCAAGCTCAGGAATCAATTGACTGGCTGAATAAAGTAATCCATGAAAGTATTTTTGCCTCAGCTCTAATCAGGATATTAAATGCCGAACAGATTGAAGCTGAAAAATTTCTTGATGCAAATACAGAATCAAAAAAAGTAAGTCTTAGTATTTTAAAGCTTTTTTCGGGACTGATACCAATTATTAATTTTCTCGCAAACATTGCAACACTAATAGTCGTATCTCTTGGAGGATATTTTGTTATTACAGAGGCAATGACTCTTGGAAATTTTGCTGCTTTTAATAATTATATCTACATTCTGATTTTTCCAATAATCTTGCTTGGAGTTATGAGTAATTTTATTGCTCAGGCAAATGCTTCTTATAAGCGTATTTTAGAAGTATTAAATGCTCCCAAGGAAAAAGATAACGGGGTGCTAATAGCAAACATAAAAGGGAATATTAATGTTAATAATATTTCTATAAAACTTGAAGATAAAGAAATAGTTAAAAATATTTCTTTTAAAATAAAAGCTGGAACTAAAACAGCGATTATCGGACCAACTGCTGCTGGAAAAACACAACTATTATATGCTTTAACCGGGCTATTAAAACCAACAGAAGGCAATATAAAATACGATAATAAGGATATTGATATTTATAAAAAATCATCTTTTCATAATCAAGTCAGTTTTGTATTCCAAGATAGTATTATTTTTAATCTGACTATCAGAGAAAATATTGCTTTTAGCAATAATGTAAGCGATGAATCCCTAAAAAAAGCCATAGACACGGCCGAATTAGACGAGTTCATCGATTCTCTCCCAAATGGGTTAGACACTATGGCATCAGAAAGAGGAACAAGTCTTTCGGGAGGACAAAAACAGCGTATTATGCTTGCTCGCGCGCTTGCACTGAATCCAAAGGTTCTTTTTCTTGACGATTTTACTTCCAGAGTTGATACAGTAACTGAACAAAAAATAATTAAAAATATCAGCAAAAATTATCCCGAACTTACTTTGGTTTCAATTGCGCAAAAAATTGCCTCTATTGATGATTACAATAAGATAATACTTTTAATGGAAGGGGAACTTCTTGCAATGGGAACGCATAAAGAATTAATGGAAACATCTCCTGAATATGTTCAGATATATAAATCACAACGCAGTATAAATACTTATGAATTACAAACTTAAAATCGATAACAACGAACAAAAAGGAGTTTTTCGCACAGCTTTTAAACGTCTCGTGCCATTATTAGTTGGAGAAAGAAAAAATCTAACCATTGCTTTTATGGCTGTTTTAATAAGTTCTGCCGCAACTCTTTATGCCCCAATCCTTATAAGTAATATCATCGATAAATATATCCAAAGCAAAGACATCTATGGTTTGATTATTTTCTCAGCTATTCTTCTTTTAATATATATAGCCAATCTTTTTTCCCAATATATACAGATGAATGTAATGGGTGGAGTGGGCAGGAGAATGCTTTTTAATCTAAGGAATATATTGTTTGATAAACTTCAAAAATTGCCAGTAGCATTCTTTGACCAAAACAAAGCAGGAGATTTAATTTCTCGCATCAATAATGATACCGATAAATTAAATCAATTCTTCTCACAAGCCTTAATGCAATTTGTAAGCAATATAACAATAATTATTGGAGCAGGAATATTTCTTTTAACATTAAATACCGAATTAGGAGTTAGCGCGCTTATTCCAGTAATAGGAGTATTATTAGTTACGCAAGTTCTTTCTGACTGGGTACGTAAAGCTAATTTAACAAGCTTGCAAGCATTAGGAACAATGAGCGCCGAACTTCAAGAAAGCTTTAACAACTTTAAAGTAATTGTCGCCTTTAATCGTCTTGATTATTTTCGCAATAAATTCAAAGAAGTTAATGACAGCAATTATAAAGCATCTATAAAATCAAACATAGCTAATAATATTTTTTTGCCTATCTATACCTTAGCAGGAAATATTGCCCAGTTGATTGTCTTGGTTTTTGGCATACATCTAATTTCTACCCACAATCTATCAATAGGTTTATTAGTGGCATTTTTGATTTACGTTAATAATTTTTACAATCCTCTAAGACAATTAGCTTCAATCTGGTCATCATTACAATTAGCCTTAGCAGGAATTGATCGTATTTCTGAAATTCTTGATCTTGAAACTAATATGCCAATAATATCAGCCGAAAAATACATTGGAAAATCGGTATTAGAATTCAGGAATGTTCATTTTTCATATCCTGATGGAACTGAAGTATTGCACGATATCAATTTCAGTCTTGAAAAAGGGAAGACCTATGCGCTAGTCGGTCCAACAGGCGGAGGAAAAACAACTACCGCATCGCTTATGGCAAGATTATACGACCCGACTCAAGGAATTGTCTTGCTTAATGGAACAGATATCCGTTCATATGAGGCCGATGAAAGAACTCAAAAAATTGGCTTTATTCTCCAAGAATCATTTCTTTTATCTGGAACAATAATGGAAAATATTATCTTTGGAAATAAAAAATATATTAACTGTTCTAAAAAAGAAATAATAAATGATTTAAAAAATCTTAATCTTTTTGAACTTTTAAATCATTTCGAAAAGGGAATTGATAGTAAAATTTCATCAAATGGAAATACTATGAGCCTAGGACAAAAACAAATCATTGCTTTTATTAGAGCGGTATTGCGAAAACCGGAAATACTGATTCTTGATGAAGCAACAGCTAATGTAGACACAATAACCGAACAGCTTCTCGAAAAAATACTTAAAAAACTGCCCCCAGAAACAACCAAAATAATAATTGCTCATCGCTTGAACACGATTGAAAATGCTGACCAGATATTCTTTGTAAATGTAGGAAATATCACTCTTGCTGGTTCTATGAAACAAGCAGTCGATATGCTTATGCATAGAAGAAGAGAGAGTTAAAAACTATTGACATCATTTATTGTACGAATATATCATATTAATAATATGAATACAGAAAATAATCTTACTAAAACCCAAGAATTAGAACTATTATCGTCGCTTGAATCACGAGCCGAATCACCTTTAAAATTTGGATACATAGGTGATGGATATAAAAACTGGATAAGAATTGCTGAAAAAAGTCGTGAAAATAAGGATTTGGAATTTGAAGAAGATCTCCTTAAAAAAGAATCTCTCCCATTTATTTTCAGAGAAATAAATAACAAGACTGAAACAATTAATATTATCGATTTTGGCTGTGGAGATGGCGTTCCGATGTTTCCAATATTCGAATACTTAACAAGCCTCAAAATTAAAAACATAAATTATATCCCCGTTGATATCAGTCAAGCTATGCTTGACGGATCAGCCAAGAACATAAAAAAGAAATTTAAATTTATAAATATAACTCCTATATTATTTGATTTTGAAAAAGGTGAAATAATCGAAAAGATATTGCAAATCTCAAGGAACGAAAAAACCCACAATTATTTTTTCTTGTTAGGAAACACTATTGGAAATTTTGATAACACTGAAAAAGTATTATCCAATCTTAAAATGTCTATGTTTTCTGACGACTATTTAATTATTGGAAATCAGATTTCAAATCTAATCAATACAGCAAAAATAATAAAATATTATCAGGAAAAAGAGAAGTTTGATTTCTTTGTCCGTATATTAAAGAATTACGGAATGAAATGTTATTCAGAAGAATATACGATCAGATGGAATGAAAAGAAAAAACAGATCGAAGGCTTTTTAGTTTTGAAAGAAGATAAAAAAATAATAATTGCAGGCAGGATGCTTCAATTTGAAAAAGGTGAAGAAATACTTTTATTTATCAGCAAAAAATATATTGAAGAAAGTATCGTCGAAATGCTAAATAAAGCTGGATTTCGAATCGATTTATTTACTACTAATAAAAAGAAAGATAATTGCATTATTTCTGTATCGCCAACAAGATATAGGTCATAAAATTACCAAAATTGTCAAAAGCGAACGTTTCATATCGAATAGGGGCTTAATTAATTCCTTTTTTAATTCACATATAGTATAATAAAACTATAAAAATAAATAAAAAATAAATATGAAAAAAATATTTAATTTATTATGCTTGATATTTTTTGGATTAATAATCATACCTCAAATATCACTAGCAGGATGCGACTTCAATAAATTATCTCCTATAGAATACAAAGAAAAAAGCGAAGCAGTTAAGAATGCCCAGCTTTGTCTTCAAGAAATAGGATTTAAAATCAGTGCAGCCACCGGTTATTATGGACAAGAAACTATGAAGGCCATTAAATCTTTTTACACTTCATGGTATGGAAGCTGGAGTGGACTTCGTCTAGGGAATCTCGGAATTCAAAATCTTATAAAAACTGCCAAACCATCTGACAATTCTGGCGTTTTTACTATGACTAAATTTTCTTCTAGCGACGAGTATAAAGAATATCTTAAAAACAATTCAAATAATAATTTAAATTATGGTTCAGGGCTCATCCGGTCAACCACTTCGTTCATTGCCCCAACAGCGCCATCTGCTACAGGAACAGCAGAAAAATCCTCTGATTCTTCGCTAAATGCTGAAGCAATTGACAGATATTCAAGCACCAATAATCAGGTTTTGACTATTGATGAACCAGATATTGTAAAAACAAACGGCCAAACAATATTTTACAGAAACTACGTAAGACAAATCAATAATTGTCCATCCGGAGCAATGTGCGATGCTAAAATTATTGCTCCTGTTTCAGGTAACAGTCAAATTTCTTTAATCAATGCTTTGCCAATAACTAGCCTATCAGTTGATAGTAAAATTAATATTCCAAGTAATTACTACGATTCCGGAAATTTATTATTGAACAATAATATTCTTATTGTTTTCGAAAACAGCAAAATAAAAGGTTACGATGTTTCTAATACAAAAGAGCCAAAAGAAAAATGGACTATTGATCTAGACGAAAAAACAACAATCATAAATTCTAGATTAAAAGACGGAAAAATATATCTAGTAACACAATCAGCCACAAATAATTATAAGACTTGTCCGATCTCGATTTTGAAAAATAGTAATCTAACTATTTCATGCAACGATATATATCATCCTTCTTTATCAATGGAAATAGATTCTAACTTTACAGTAATGTCTATTAATCCAAACGATGGAAAAATATCAAACAGTCTTTCATTTTTAGGAGCAAGCTCCTCACAGATATACGTATCAGAAAATAATTTATACGTAGCTTATTCTTATTCAGAAAATCAATTAAATTTTTATTTAAACTTCTTAAAAGAAAAAGCAACTGATTTATTCCCATCATCTTTGGTTAGCAAAATAGAAAAAATTTCTAACTACGATATTAGTAACTCATCAAAAATATCAGAACTGCAAATCGAAATAGATAAATATTATAATAGTTTGAATTCTGATGAAACTCTAAGAATTACAAATGAATTCAATAATCGGTTGACAGATTATTCAAAAACTCATATCCGAGAATTAGAAAAAACAGCTATCGTTAAGATTAGTTTGAGTGATTTAAAAATTGATAACACGGGAATAGTACCGGGAAAACTTCTTAATCAATTTTCTCTTGATGAATATGAAAATAATCTAAGGGTTGCTGTAACAATAGGAGGAACCTGGAATATTTTTGGAACTCAAACCGAATCAGTCAATGATATCTACGTCTTGAACGAAGCACTAAATATTATTGGAAACATAAAAGATCTTGGAATTACAGAAAGAATTTATTCAGCTAGATTTATTGAAAAACGAGGATATTTAGTAACTTTCAGACAAACCGATCCATTCTATGTATTAGACCTTTCAAATCCTGCTTCTCCTCAAGTCAAAGGCCAATTAAAAATACCAGGATATTCATCATATTTGCATCCAATTACAGATAATATCATTCTAGGAGTCGGAGAAGAAAACAATAAAGTTAAATTATCGCTTTTCAATGTTGCTTCTCCAGAAAATCCAACTGAAATAAGCAAATATAATCTTGATGAATATTGGACCGAAGTAAATTCAAATCATCATGCCTTCTTGCTGGATAAAACTCATAACATATTTTTTATTCCAGCAAGCCAAGGAGGATATATCTTTTCTTACAAAAATAATGAATTATCCTTAATAAAAACATCAAAAGATTATAATATAAAAAGAGCTGTTTATATCAACGACTATTTGTATATGTTAGGAGATGACAAAGTAACAGTTTTTGATGAAAATACTTGGGAAAAAGTTAAAGAATTAGAAATAAAATAAAAATCAGAAACAGCCGACAAAATCGGCTGTTTCTTAATAACTTATGAATTTAATAGAAAAATTGAAAAATGTTTTTTATCTCTTTAAGAAAAAAATTATTATAATTGTTTTTATCTGTTTAATTTCTTCTGCTATTTCAACCCTATGCATTCCTATATATATTAACAAAACCTTTACTCCAGAAATAATAAACGAACAAATAAATCTTTATTTTGTAGAAGGCATTGATACTAACCAAATTATCCTTGGATTAACTTGGATATTTCAACTTTCTATAATCTCGGGATTCTTACTAATCATAGCTTATATATTCAAATATGATTTTGATAAAAGAATTTTTAATATAAAAAAATGGCAAGACTGGAAATTTTTCTTATACGCAACAGCATTTCCAATAATACTAATCGACTTGATTAAAAAATTAGAAATATCATCCAATCTTAATTTATTTAATAACTTCTTTTCTAATTTTTTTATTAATTTGGCCTGTTCACTAATTATAGTAATTTTAATTCCTATAATCATTAAAAAAGAAGAAGCTCCTATATTTATAGATATTGAAAAAATCGAAAAAGAATTAACCGAAAATAATAAAACCATTAATTAAGGGCTACTTAAATTCTAATCCAAAGTGCAACATTTAAGAACCATAGAAAACCTCATTCGGGGTTAAGTATCCAAGTCTTTTTCGAGGGCGAGTATTTAGTAATCGCTCTACTTTTTCAA
>Ga0265297_10006684_pt1 | contig 16541 bp, 17 predicted proteins | sample Munlanlwell13791_FD_192502 | JGI IMG/M metagenome (GOLD analysis project Ga0265297, IMG submission 192502) | Leachate microbial communities from a municipal landfill in Southern Ontario, Canada - Leachate well 137-91 | ecosystem: Engineered > Solid waste > Landfill > Unclassified | place... | reverse complement strand
GATATACCGAGAGCTGCAGGAAAGTGAGGACAATAAGCCAGCTGAGCACAGCAATAACCTGCTGTTCAGGTGTTGTCAGGCTTATTCCCTCCTCCGAATTTTGTATTGAATGCCTCTTTGATGCTTGGGATCACCCAGTCACCGAAATAGTAGATGGATATTATACCCCCGGCAACGGTGACCAGATTCTTGATAAGGTGATCGATGATCGCTATCAGGAGTGCAACTGCGGGATCGGTACCGGCAAGCCCGAATGTCACCGTCAGGGCAGCTTCATAAGTACCCATTCCCCCAGGTGTAAGGGGAACCGCTTTCACAAGATTGCCGATTACTACTGCAAGTACCACAATGGCAAAGGGAATCTGCTGTTCAAACATCAGCACAACGGCAAGGCAGACTAGGATGTCCAGCAGCCAGATCACAATGGATGATGCCCCAAGAACAATAACGGAGCGAAGGGTGAGAGAAGCACGCCGGATCTCATGGAGCATAGTGAGTATAATAACGAGATACTTATTCTCTGATGAGAGCTTCCCGACAAAGAGCAGGAAGACAAAGAAAAGCACGCCGGCAACAAGCGGGACAATGATGAGGGTGGTGAACCATGCCGGTACACCGAGGACAAAGAAGATCGCAATCGCGCCGAGAAGGGCAACGGTAAAAATGTCAAAGACGCGCTCCACGACAATTGAAGAAACGCCCTCTGAATATGTGGTGCTGTATTCGTGTTTCAGGATGAAGACCCGGACAAAATCTCCCAGTCGGGCGGGGACAATGACGTTGACGGTCTGGCTGACGAAGATGCATGCTGTCGAAACCGTGACGGTGACTGAATAGTTCAGGCCGTTAAGGATTGTATGATATCTCCACCCTCGGAGCCACCATGCCATGAGACAGATTGCAATTGCAGGGAGGATGTACACCGGTATGATATGCTGGAGTGCAAGCAGGAGATTGTCCCGAACGCTGTAGAGCATATACCCCATGATGCCGACAGCGATGAGGGTTGGGATGACAATTGCGCTAATTTTTCGATACATGAATCTGCCACCATAACCGGAGAATGGATTTGCCCATCGTAATCACATCTTTGGCTTTGACCGTTGTCCCTCGTCCTGCTCTCCAGCGCACGGCAAATTCTTTTACCCGGTAACCGTTCCGTTGGGCACGGACAATGATCTCGGTATCCCAGAACCAGTGACTGTCACGGATTGACGGTATAATTGTAAGAATCCGTTTCCGGTTGAACGCCTTGAAACCGCACTGGTGATCATATACACTGCTCGAAAGGAACAACCGCACGAGGAAATTATATGACCGGCTCGCGATTTCCCGCCCATTGGTACGGACGATGTTGCTGTCGGGAAGGAGCCGCGAGCCGGTGGAAATATCATGCCCCTCACGAATCGCTCCGATCAGGGTCGGGAGGTGTTGCATATCCGTTGCGAGGTCAACGTCATAGTAACAGACAATTGATCCCTTTGACTCCAGTATTGCCCGGTTCAGTGCCCGGCCTCTCCCCTGCCGTGTATCGCTGTGAAGGAGACGAACCCTGGAGTCTTTTCTGCTATATTCCTGAACAAATTCAGCGCTCCCGTCCGTACTGCCATCTTCTGCAACAAGGATCTCAAATGCGGGAGTGATTGAGGATAGTGATTCCACTGAACTAGGGAGGGTTGTCTCTAACGAAGGCCGATCGTTGTATACCGGGATGATCGCGGTGACTTCAGGTATTGTCATGTACTCCCCGATGCAGTTCCCGCAATCCTGACGCATTTCGCCACTTCATTCCCTGCCCTGATGGACCCCTCCATACTGCGCTCGGGATAATTTACCTTTGAAAACATTCCTGCCATATAGAGGCCGTTCCGTTCATATTCCGGGATGAGACTCCGATACCCCGTGGTGTATACCGGGCCTGCCCATGGATCTACCGCCATACGGTGCCAGTGGATCTCGCGTTCGGGTACAGAGAATCTGTTGCAGAAGTCAGCGATCATCCGCTCATCCAGTTGAGATGGAACCGTGCCGGAAAAATAGGATGCGAGATAGACGATATGTTCACCGTATCTTGAATGCGGGATAAAATTGGTATGGGTGACTACTGCGCCATAGGGTGCGGAATCTTTCATATTCAACCAGTAAATCCCCTTTGTCACCTGGCGATCCATTGCAAGGGTAAGACATGCCGCACCCTGATATGGAATAGGGGGTAGTGAAGGCCCTCCAATCCGTTCCAGATCTTGGGGCGGGATGGTAGAGATGATGGTATCGAACCGGGTGCCGTTGAGAGTCCATGCATTTCCTTCCCGTGAAAGTGATGATATCGGGGTCTGTTTCTCAATGCTCCCGCCTTTTTTGATAATCGCAGACTCCAGCGCCCCGATGATCTGGTGGAATCCCCCGTTCAGATATCCCAGTCTTTCCCCGGATACGCCCCGGTTTGACCTGATTGCAATGCGGCTGATCAGCCATGCAGCGGAGACTTCATTTCTCCGGTCACCGAATTTACTTTTCAGGAGTGGCTCAAAAAACGATGAATAAATATTGGTTCCGAGGTTTTCGATGATATATTGATCCGCAGGAATATCATCGAGTGCTGTGAGATTGGTCTTTTTCGCACTCAATGTGAGCCATGCAAGTTTTGCCTTATCGATAAGACTGAGTTCCGGATAAGCGAGGATCTCCCGTGGTGTATTCAACGGGAAGATACGATTTCGGGCAAAATACCCGGTTGTTCCATTCAGCCACTCAAGTTTATCGGAGAGTTCCAGTTTGTTCAGAAGTGCAAAAAGGGAAATGTCCGATGAAAAACAGTGATGATAATACCGCTCGATCCAGTAATCATTCATATTATAGGAAGAGAGACAACCCCCGAGATAAGGCATCTTTTCGAAGAGTACAATCTCATGCTCCCCCGCAAGAGCATCTGCGGCAACGAGCCCGGTTAATCCTCCCCCGATAATTCCTGTTCTCATGCAGATAATCTATAGTACTTTTCGGGCCGAAATGAAAAAGGCTCCGGAAAAAACGCCGGAATCCTGCAGTCCACCTCTGAAACCTTATAAGAAGGTTTTTGAACTGCTGAAATAAACGGTCATACGAGCAAAAGGACTTAAAAGAATTAAAAGAAAATAGATATCAGTAGCCCATTGGATGGTGTCACCGGATGCGGGTATTTTTTATTGGATTTGGCCAGGCGGGCGGCAAAATTGTTGATATGTTCATCGAGCAGGATAAAAAGCTCGGAACGAACAGTTTCAGAGGCATTGCCGTCAATACCGCGCGAACGGACCTCATGGGATTGAAAAATATCGAGTTGAAAGATCGGATTCTCATCGGTCAGACGATGGTCAAGGGTCATGGGGTTGGCACCGACAACGTGACCGGTGCCCGGGTTACTGCTGATGAAATTGACAGTATCATCAGTGCGATTGATATGCGGGGCACTCACGATGTGGATGCATTTGTCGTCGTGGCAGGGCTTGGCGGGGGTACGGGCTCCGGGGGTTCTCCGGTGCTTTGCCGGCATCTCAAGCGTATCTATCGGGAGCCGGTATATGCTCTTGGTATTATCCCTGCTCCGGAAGAAGGACGGCTTTATTCGTATAATGCTGCACGAAGTCTGACCACCCTCGTGAATGAAGCAGATAATACGTTTATTTTCGATAACAGTGCCTGGAAAAATGAGGGTGAAAGTGTCAAGTCTGCGTTCCAGCGCCTGAATAATGAGGTTGTACGACGTTTTGCGGTTCTTTTCCGTGCCGGTGAAGTGAACCGGAATATGGGAGTAGGCGAGATGGTGGTCGATTCCAGTGAGATCATCAATACGCTCCGCGGAGGGGGCATCACTTCTGTCGGGTATGCGGTCAGTGAAGTGATGAGCAAGCAGACAAAAGAAAAGCGAGGGCTTTTTGGAGATTTAAAGGATAAATTCGGCGGCAAGAAAGATGCAAATGAGGAAGTATTAATGGGGGAGGACCGGTCAGCAAAGATCGTTGCCCTGGTACGCAGGGCAATGCTTGGGCGCCTGACCCTGCCTTGTGATTACTCAACAGCAGAGCGTGCACTGGTTCTCCTTGCCGGGCCTCCGAATGAGATGGATCGTAAGGGAATTGACAAAGCAAAGAGCTGGGTTGAAGAAAATATTGCCGGTGTAGAAGTCCGTGGTGGGGATTATCCCGTCAACAGCGAGTACGTTGCAGCGGTCGTCATGTTGGCAACGGTGGGTAATGCACCCAGAATCAAGGAACTCCTTGATATCGCAAAAGAAACAAAAGAAGATGTTATAAAGTCTAAAGAGAAAAAATCGAGTATGTTTGAAGAAGGGATTGATCCCTTGTTTGAGTGAGGTTGATGATGAAGGTAATGAAACTGGCTGCCCTTGTAACAATGATGCTTTTTTTTTGCATTCCCGCGGTGTCGGCATTTACGGTAGAAGGATATTCAATTGATCAGACCGGGTCGCTAACCCCAAATACCGCTGTTACGATCTCTTTCAAGGTAGGATTTTCAGCATCATCGGATCTGACATTCCCTGCAGGGAGTGATCTCGTATTAACGACCGACCTGTCAAATCCCAAATGGACATATACCCTTATTCTTGATGGGGTTGAAAATGCGCGGAATCCCGAAGGTGGAAAAACTCTTGAGCTGAGTGGTTTTGAGCTTTCATATCCTTCAAGTGTGGATGAATCTATCCGTGTGACTCTCGAAGGTACAACGCCGACCGTTGATACGACAACTGAAAAAACCCTGCTTAATGTGTACGAAATTGACACACACGGGTCAAAAATTACCAGTACTATGATTAGTAAAACAGCTCTCGTCATCAATACCGGTGATGTGACTAAAATTATCTCGGAGAAAAATACCAATCTCCAGACTCTCCGATCTCATATCGATGAGAAGAGTGCAATCGGGGCTGACACCTCTTCAGCTGAATCCTATTATAATGATGCCCAGTCAAAGATATCAACAGCCACATCCCGGCCTGCAACCCAGTATACCGATGCACTGAATGATCTGACTGCAGCGCAGACCGCAATTGATAATGGAGAGACCGCTGTTGACCGCGCCTGGGCAGAAAATGAAGTTGCAATCGCACGGGTTCCCATCAATAATGTTGATACTGTTATTGCGTGGTTCAAAGGCAATCAGAGTACTGCAAGCGATACGCAACTGTCTGCGATTGTTGCTAAAAGAGAATCCGCGGTTAGCTATCTTTCAACCGCCAATGATGACATATCCAGTGGGAATTATGAGCAGGCCAGATCTAAAGCTGCGGAAGCGTTCTCCAAAGGAAATGAGTCCTATACTGATGCGCTGGCACGCCAGAAACAGTTATCGTCAGGCTGGCAACTCCCCGGTCTTCCATCCCTCCCCAAACTCCCCGGGGGTATCTTCCTGATCATCGGTGTAATTGTTGTCATTCTTGCAGTAGTGGGTGTAATTATTTACCGGAAACGCTCCCGGTGGGATGAACTTGGATAATACTTAATGAAGTAAAATCTTTTTTTGGCTTTTTTCCAACTTGTAACTTATTCAACAGTCAATATCGAACGCATGTTAGATCAAGTAAATGATAGAATCCCAATCGTTGGATTCAGTACTTAACCTAATTTGAGCCCAAACTAGAGAAACGTGTAAGATCTTAACCGGCAGCGGGTGCCGGATATGGTTACTGTGTGGCAAACAAGCCCGCTGAATACTAAGGCATCATCCGGAAACGTTGCGATCCGGTACTTACTGACCATCATTTCGTTCCTGCCCAAGAATGTCCGGGTGTCTCTTCAATGGATTTCCTGGCCCGTGTTCGCCGTGGTCCCAGACAGATTGACAGAGATTTGTTCCGGTTCTTCGAAGTTTCATGAGGCTGGGATCTGATACGAGTAGCTGACTACCCACTATGCACCGTGGAAATTTCAGAAACGTGTCGGGTTCGTACAATTTGTTTTGATTAAGGTATTCTCCAGAGTATTTTTTTTCAACCAGACCCTGCCTGAAAAATTTTAAGCAGGGGGTAAGGGGGTGATTGAAATTTTTTTGCCGGAGATCGATTGCGATGCTCATAATGGTGTACCTATTCACTCATGTTTTTTGTAGGTAGTGACACTAACAAGATTCATGGTGGAATAATAAGTGAAGTACTAGGATAGTAATTATCGTTATCATTCTCGGAACTATACTAAAAAAAAGAAAAAATGGGATCCGTCTAAATTGTGGCCAAGATTGTTTTATGTCGGGTGTACAGTAAAAACATCAATATTGATGCTGCCCATCTTCCCGTCCCGGTGGAGATAGTAGTCAGGTAACCGGTTGCTGTTGTCATAATAGGAGAACCAGTACGCCAGTTTGTAGGTTTTTTTGTCATAATCCGTTATGGACGCAAGACTCTCCGTGTCATGGAAAATAATGATACCGGGGTGGTTTTCTGTAAGTTCCTTCTCTTCAGGAATTGTACTATACAGTGTTATCTTATCCCAACTGTCACCACGGAAATACCAGGGAAGCGGCCAGTAATCCTTTGAAGCAATAACCACTTTGTCAGATGTAGTCATTATCTGCATGACTTCACGCATATCTTCGGAATTCTGAACCTGCACTATCGGCTCATTAATATCTGCGGGAATGAATGCGACATGCCATGTCATGATAATCAGAAAGATACAACCCACGACTGCCAATAGAATTTTCTGCCAGTTCAGGTTGTAGGCCGCAACAAAGCACATCGGGAGCAGTTGGGCGATAATGAGCCAGGGAACCTTCTCACCCACATAGGCATAGAATGCCATGGTGAGAATCATCCAGTACACGCAGAACCGGAAAAATAACTCGGATTTGGGATTTCTCTGGTGTGTGGCTTTAAGCTGCTGAGTGCTCACGGTTGCCAAATCGCCCGCGGAGAGTTGGAACCCACGGTGTGCAAATCCATTTCTTAATCGCCGATAGCATACTGAAAGGTCTGATCCGGAAAACAAAATCTGAATTGTACCAATAATCGCGAGAATAAAAATGGGCAGCTCATAGAGAAGATCGAGAGGAATGTAATAAAACCACGGTCCTCCCAAGCGTTGCTGGTTATGCATTGAGGTCCAGTGATCGATTGCCTCGTACCATCCCGTCGTTGTGGCATCGAAATAAACCCCTTCGGAAGTCACGCCGAAATTTTCCCCAATGATTGTATCCGGATGTCCACCGAATCCTGTGTATAATACACAACAGAGTGCAATGACAAGGAGTACTCCAATACAGAGATCCTTCTTCCATCCGGGGGGAAGTGTATATCGACCCTGCCAGAGTGCGATTAGGAAAAATGAGCCGATAATGAGTAACAGTACTGGCATCTCTTCTTTACAACAGAGAGCTCCCGCCGTGGCAATTGCTGCTATTAGCAAGAATCGCGACTGGCCACGTTCAAAGTAATAAAACAAAGCGACAATGAGAAGCAATGTGAAGAAGAGCATGAAGATGTCATGTCGGAGGAACCTGGAGAAGTATACTATGTCGGGAGAGATGGCAATAAAGAGACTAACCAGCAGGGTCTGGTTCTGGTTGATGTACCCGATGCGGTAAATGCAGTACACAAGGGGGATCAGAAGGAATCCGAAGAGGGCAGGAAGCAACCGTGCCACAAGATCCGAATCCCCAAACGCAGAGAACATTCCTGCAGTGACGAAATACAGGAAGGGTCCGTGATAACTCGGGTCATATACCCATGTGCTTTTTGTCAATAACTGGTAGGAGAACCAGGAATGAATTGCCTCATCATGGTGGAGCAGTTTGAGATCAAGCTGCCAGAATCGTAGTATGATTGCAATGAGGAGAATGAGGAAAAAAATTCTTTCGAATGTAAAAAATTGACGGATCTTATTGGAAAAAAGAGCGGCCTGCTGCACGCCGCACCTTCAACTCTCTAAGACAATCTCAATGCCGATATCTTTTGGCACCTGAATGCGCATCAGCTGGCGAAGTGCACGCTCGTCTGCATCAATATCGATGAGGCGCTTGTGAACACGCAGCTGCCAGCGGTCCCATGTTGCGGTTCCCTCTCCGTCTGGGCTCTTGCGGATTGGTACAACCAGGCGTTTGGTTGGAAGCGGTATGGGTCCGGCCAGATTTACACCTGTGCGCTCTGCGATCTCTCTGATTCTGTCACAGACCATCTCAACTTTCTGGAAGTCTGTCCCTGTCAGGCGAATTCTGGCTTTCTGCATGTTTTTTCACATCCAAAAAAATTATTTAAGCATCTGTTTCGGCTGGATGGCGATACACATGCCGGCAGCGATCGTTGAACCCATATCACGGACGGCAAACCTGCCAAGCTGCGGGAGTTCCTTAACATTCTCGATGACCATCGGCTTTGTCGGCTTGATGACGACAATGGCTGCGTCACCGGACTTGAGGAAAGTCGGGTTCTCTTCCTTGGTCTCCCCAGTGCGGGGGTCGAGTTTCTTCTTGAGCTCGATGAATGTGCATGCGGTCTGGGTGGTGTGACAGTGGAAGACCGGGGTGTATCCAACGGTCAGTGCACTCGGGTGCTGGAGCACGACGATCTGCGCGGTGAACTCATCAGCAACCGTTGGTGGTGCTTCGGCGGGTCCACAGACATCGCCACGGCGGATATCGCCCTTACCAATACCGCGGACGTTGAAACCGACGTTATCTCCGGGAACTGCCTGGGGAATTTCCTCGTGGTGCATCTCAATGGACTTGATTTCTCCATCCTTGTTGGCAGGCATGAATGAGACTTTCATTCCCTTCTTCATGATACCGGTTTCGACACGGCCAACGGGCACAGTTCCGATACCGCTGATACTGTAGCTATCCTGAATCGGCAGGCGCAGGGGCTTGTCGGTTGGTTTTGCCGGCTCTTTGAAAGAGTCAAGCGCCGTGATAAGTGGCAGGCCCTTATACCATGGTGTCTCTGGGCTGTTGGCCTTGATGTTGACACCTGTCATGGAGCTGATCGGGATGAACGGGGTCTCTTCCGGTTTGTATCCGACCATCTTGATGAGATTCGACATTTCTGTCTTGACTTCGTTGAACCGTTTCTCATCATATTTTACAACATCCATCTTGTTGATGGCGATGATGATCTGTGTGATACCAAGGGTTCTTGCAAGGAATACGTGCTCCTTGGTCTGTTCCATGGGGCCATCAGGAGCTGCGACAACAAGCACTGCTGCATCAGCCTGGGATGCACCGGTGATCATGTTCTTGACGAAGTCTCTGTGCCCGGGGCAGTCCACGACCGTAAAGTAAAACTTGGCGGTGTCGAACCTCTTGTGAGCGATATCGATGGTGATACCTCTCTCACGCTCTTCCTTGAGGCTGTCCATAACCCATGCAAATTCAAAGGTGGCCTTACCCTTGGTTTCAGCCTCCTTGCGGTACCCTTCAATGATGTGGGCCGGTACAGCGCCGGTCTCGAACATCATTCGTCCGACGGTTGTTGACTTTCCGTGGTCGATGTGGCCAATTACAGCCAGATTCATGTGGGGCTTGTCAGATGCCATTTACGTGATCCTCCAAAACATAGAGACTGTCCGCTTACAGTCAGTTTATGCGAGTATTACTTATATGAGACCCAACTATTTAAAATATTTCGATTAACAGGACTGATTTTCCGGTGAGAATAATTATATCGGTAGCATCATATTGGATCCCAAAAAACATCATTGTATGAAAACATTGGTATTCCAGCGCGATGAGAAGAAAAACAAGGTTATCGTAACTTGTTCCGATGGCGATGTGTCTGTTTACAGTCACTGCGCGTATTGCAAACAATGCAAAGGTGTGCGGGTCGGGAACCGGGTTGTTTCAACACCCCAGATGCAGGCACTCAATGACGTCAGGAAGGGTGTGGCAGGAGATGATAATCTGATGAATGCTGCGATGTTGTTCAATACGCTCATCCGCGATGGCACAGCGATTGAATGTGCCGATGATGACAACCGAGGGTATATCGGCCTATATTAAAATAAACCTAAATTCCTATCCAATCCACATTTCCAAATTGGAATAATTTGGCGTAATAAAATTTTTGCAATTTTCGTTAAAAATTTTTTTTAAGAATGATAAATCTTCAGAGAAGCACAATTCCAACAATTACCATTGCTCTCGTGATCTCATTAGATGCACCGACAACGTCCCCGTTAACACCTCCAAAGAGTCGTTTTGAAATTTCCAGAAGTGCCAGTGGACAGAGAATCATGAGGATCAGAGCGCCGAATATTTTTATTGGGGCAACCGGGAGGAGAAACAGTGGGAGGCATAACAGAAATGAAATCCCCGGGAAACTTGGTTGTGCGAATTGGTGAAGATAACTATGCATACCCGTATGGAATGGTGTCCCAAAGACCGTCAGAAACTCCATGGAAAATTTCGCACAGACTTCCCCGATGATTATTGCACAGAGTATTGATGCGGATTCCTGAAGCCCGGCAAACAGAAGGATGGTAGTAGCAGTTCCGATTGCAATGGCTCCGGCACCGACATTCCTGTCGGTGAGTGCCCGGATACGATTTTCTTTATCTCCATGTGCCATCAATCCGTCACCAAAGTCCAGCAGCCCGTCAAAATGATGCGCACCTGTAATCAGGAGCAGAAGGGCAATTGCAGCTGCTGCAGCAATGGTCTGATTGGCGATAAAATAGATGAGCAATGCAACAATGCCGCCAATTACATAGCCCGCAAGTGGATAAATGTAAGAATTACGGGCGAAATATTCGAGATCCTGTGGTTTCCCAAGGGGAAGAATTGTGGTAAACTGCAACAATGAAAGAAATGACTTCATAATGATTCACTGTAGAGTCGTGATGTGCAGCCTGCGATCAGTCCGGCTACTGCATCATCGAGGAATGGTCCGAGTCTGGCTAGTATGCCCGGCTTCTTCTGGTCATACCGGGTAAATTCGAAACGGGCATAGGTTCCCCCGATACATTCTGCAATTGCCATTCCGAGAATCTCATCACTGAGCAGGAAGATGGGATCATCTGCAATCTCAGAATTTTTTCGTTTTGTATATAATTCTTCTTCGAGAAGGATGGCCCCGAGAAGCAGTGATGCCACATTTGGATCATCAAGATATTTTTTTATGATCTTTTTAAGTTCGGCTGCTGCGTGATCATCCGGCATTCCATGGGAGACATACAGTCCCATAGCCGCGGTGACCATGTCATCGATAGTTATTCCACAACGTTGCAGCCGTTGTTCTATCTCAAACATATTACTAGGAATTGTACTGATTGAACTATTATATCGTTGTGATTTCCGTTATCGATAGGTTCAACTTTTCACAACGAGAACTAATATGTTGATTGTTATGGGATTTCTCTCAGAAAAACCCTCATTTTCCTTTAAAAAACCGGTTTTTTGCGGTATTCTTGCCAATACCCTGCTGTCGACGGTTCCCGGAATATCCGGAGCCGGTCCGACTCCTGAAAAAACCCTGCTCACACCAATACTGGATGCCGAACTGATTGCAACCGGGGCGGTCACCAGTCACCCGTTCAAGCCTAACACACCCACGGGATGCCCGACCCCCTCATCGATCACCCGGGCAATGGTCTCTCTCATGGGACTGGAACCACTGTTCGTGAATGCCGGGCTCCGCCATACGCCAACCGTTCCCTGCTTTGACCTTTATGGTTCGGTTGGTGAAGACCCGCGGTTCTGGGATGCAGTCCCTCATGCACGCCTTCTTTTCAGGCATGGTGAAAATCTCGGAAAATTCCTCTCCCAGCATTCTGATCTTCTTGTCATCGCGGAATGCGTGCCGGGTGGAACCACTACCGCTCTCTGTATTCTTCGGGCACTGGGATACGAAGCATCCGTTAGTAGCAGTTTCGTTGAGAATCCGGTATCTATTAAGGAAGATATCTGCTCAAAGGCGCTTGCACGAATTACCGCAGATGGTATTTCAGATCCGCTTGATATAATCCGCTATACCGGTGATCCAATGATGCCGGTGGCGGTCGGTATGATCAAATCCTACACCGGAAATATACAATTAGCCGGGGGCACACAGATGTTATCTGTTGCGGCATTGGCAAAGGCGATGGATATGGCCCCTCCGTCTATTGTTACAACGTCTTATGTGAGGGACGATCCTACCGCCAATGTAGATCAAATTGCCAGCCGGATTGGCGCACACATGTATTATGTAAATCCTGAATTCGGGACGCTTGGCCATGTGGGTCTTGCTCGCTATTGTATCGGGGAGGTAAAAGAAGGGTTCGGAGCCGGCGGTGCAATGTGTCTTGCACACCTCATGGGGTATTCCGTGGAAACGATCCGGGAACGGATACTATCAACTGCAAATTCCTGCAGCTGAACAGTCTTATAGGATTCCGGAGGAAACTGATATAACAATGCTTCCAATCTACGTTGTCAATAATTTTGGTCAGTTCAACCATCTCATCCACCGGGCACTGCGGGATCTTGACATTGATGCATCGCTGATTCCCAATACTACCCCCCCTGGTAAGGTTAGGGACGGTTGCCGTGGGATCATCCTTGGGGGGGGACCCGCGATTGAACGGGCCGGGGACTGCTCCCAATATCTTGATTTGGGATTGCCCGTTCTTGGCATCTGTCTGGGCCTCCATATTATCGCCAAACGCTTTGGTGGAGATGTCCATCCTGGTCAGAGCGGCGGGTACGGCCCGGTAGATGTTGAGATATGTGAACCCAGTGAAATACTTGAAGGCTATCCAAAGAAAATGAATGTCTGGGCATCGCATGCAGATGAAGTGTTCCAGGTACCAAAAGGATTTACGGTTCTTGCGAGGTCATGCATCTGTAATAACGAGGCAATTGCCCTTCCGGAAAAACATATTTACGGTCTCCAGTGGCACCCGGAAGTCAGTCATACATTTGAAGGTAGACGCGTGTTTGAAAATTTTAACAGGATTACTCTTGAAAATCCATAAACACTATATTCTTCTCTGTCAATCCTGTTATTCATAATACAAATTCACAGAAACATCTGTGATGGTCATTGGATGGTGAACATAGTGAGAAATACAGAAAAAATAATGGTATTTGCTCTTATCTTTATCCTCGGGGTCTCCATTTTGATATGTCCGGTTGCAGCGGCATCTGCAATCAGCACGATTCAACGGGGCAATACGGTATTCATTGGGGAACAGGGTCTGGACATTACTGCTGCAATGGATGGTGATACTATATTGGGATGGTGGGCATCCGGAAGTACATCAACAAACCCTGATTATACAATTCCGGTGTCAAACCCTGGAAGTTTCATTGTATCCCCATCGGACTTTGCATCCCGTACTGGCAACTGGTATCATTTGTCGTCATTGGACAAAGATAATGGTACAGCATTTTTGGTCGTGGATCCCACTCTTGGTCTGCGTGTGTGGGATACAACGGTAAATGTTGATGTAACGGATAAATGGGTTTCCACTGATTATGATCTTCAGTTCCAGATTGATACCAATCTTGTCCAGATGACCCAGAGAGGGGTTACCGTACCTGTTGCAATTAAGGTCAGGAGCCCCAATGGTGCGATTTTCACGTCATTGATAGATAAGAATGGTGCATCAACATCTATTGATCCATATCAAATTAGCACAACCCCCCAATACACGGGTTCAATCTGGAGTACTAAGAACCGTGATGCGTATCCGACAGGAACCTATTCTATCTGGGTAGAATGTAATGTCAACTCCATGAAAGATAATTATGGCCAGACGGGAAAAACCATCAGCAGTACAGTCAGCCTGCTCAATCAGGATCGGAATCCTTTGATTGGTAATCCAAGTTATGTGACCAACCCGACAACGTCTGTCACTACTGTCACAACTAGGATCCCCACAACGATCGCCACGAAAGCAACTACTCCTGTTCCAACAACCGTCTTACCGACAACAATTCCTTCGACAGAGATCCCCACATCTGTTGAAACATTGCCCGCATCAACTGTAATAGTAGAATCAGCGACCGTACCAACAACCCACACCCCGGGTTTTGGAGCCGGACTTGCGATTGCAGCAGCAATATTCGGACTGGTTCTCTGCCTGAGGAAAAAATAACTCTTTTTTCCCTTCGCAACCTTTTTATTACTGGAATCTCCCAGTACGGTGCATGAACATTGTAACCACAATTATCAAATCCCGTCATAGCGTTCGCAAATTCAAATCGGATCGCATTGACGAATCCATCATCAGAGATGCAATTGAATGCGCGACGCTGGCACCTACCGCTGCGAATATCCAGCCATGGCTTTTTGTAATTCTCCAGGATAAAAACGTCCTGGAAACCATAGCAGGACTAACCGATAATGGAAAATTTATTGCAGAATGTCCGGTCTGTTTTGCGGTTTTTGGAAAGAAGGATGCAGTGTATTATCTTGAAGATTGTTGTGCATCCACAGAAAACCTAATCCTTGCATTGCAGGGACATGGCGTTGCCTCCTGCTGGGTTGCCGGTGATAAGAAACCCTACGCAGATGCGGTGAGGACCCTCCTGAATGTTCCCGATTCATACACGCTGGTTTCGCTTGTTGCTGCGGGAAACCCGGCTGAGATTACCATACCTCAAAAAAAGGATCAGAAAAAAACCGTGTTCTTTGAACGTTATGAAGAAAAATAATTTTTTATATTGCGAAAAACTCACGATAATCAAAATTTTTTAAAATTTTACATTTAAAATTCAAGGAATCGATTGTTGGTAGTGTGCACGAAGTGCTGTAAAAGTGAAGATGCCCTGTATCCAACAGTGAATTGACAAAACAAAGAGGAACAGGGCAATGAATCTAAGAGACATCGTACTAAATTATCTTACCGATAACGAGAAGGGAATGCAACAGCTCATCACGTTGTTTTTGAACGATGTGATGAATGAGGAAGTGGCTCAGCAAGCTGGCGTACCGCGGTATGCGAGATCGAGTTCAAGACGAGCGCACCGGAACGGGTACCGACAACGATCCCTCAAGACCCGGTTTGGAGAATTAAGTCTCCAGAAACCTCAGTTACGGGAGATCCCGTTTGAGACAAAAGTCTTTGACCGGTACTCCCGAACAGAAAAAGCACTGGTAAATGCGATCATCGAATCGTACCTCCAAGGAGTATCGACACGCAATGTCGAGACGGTAGTCTCTCATCTGGGAGTCAACCAGTTATCAGCCTCGTACGTCTCGAAAGTGGGTCGTGAACTCGATACGAAAGTCCAGGAATTTATGGAAAAATCTCTTGACTCGTACTACCCGTATCTTTTCGTTGATGCATCGTATTTCAAAGTCCGGGACGATACCCGGTACGTCAACAAAGCTCTTCTTGTGATTGTCGGTGTCAGGACCGATGGCCACCGGGAAGTACTGGGAGCCCGGGTAGCTGATGCAGAGCATGAACTTACCTGGGAAGGGATGTTTTCTGACCTGAAAGAACAAGGTCTCACCAAGGTTGATCTGATCATATCAGATGGTCATACCGGTATCCAGTCCGCTGCCGGGAGAATGTTCCCGGGCTCTTCCTGGCAGATGTGCCATGTCCACTTTATCCGAGCGGTGCTCAGAAAAGTTCCCCGTAAATATCACAAGGAGATCGCTGAGGTCCTCAAAGAATCTCTCACTGATTCAGGTAAACTACTCGAATATGCCACTCAACTTGATGAACGAGGATTCTCTCGTGCCGCTGATACGATTCACCGGTTCCATCACGGGTTGATGAATTATCGTTCAGCTCCTCCGGAGTTCTGGAAAAAGATCCGGACCACCAATCTCCTTGAACGCGTCAATCGGGTACTTAAACGACGGAGTAAAAAGATCGGGGCGTTCCCCAGCGACGCCTCGTTGCTCAGACTCGCAGGTTCCATTCTTATCGATATTAACGAGGAATGGATCACCGGTAACCGGTATTTATCTTTGAAGAATGAGATGATCTCTTTGGATACTGAGGCTGCTGATTTTACAGCAATATAGAGACACTACCCGATTGTTTCGTTGAACTTCTAATCTTTTTTTATTAAGCCACACCTCGCAATTATTAAGCATCGTGCGCTTCAGATCAGTACTCATGAAGTCAGCGATCCTTCAGGTGGCCTTGGATCTCCTTGATCTGGATCGTGCAATCCAGATCGCACGTGAAGCAGCAGATGGCGGTGCTGAATGGATCGAAGTCGGTACACCGTTGATTAAAAGTGAAGGCATGCACGCAATACGATCCATGCGGAAAGATTTCCCGGATCAGGTTATTGTCGCCGATATGAAGATCGCGGATACCGGCGCACTTGAGGTGGAGATGGCTGCAAAAGCCGGTGCAGATGTCATCTGTATTCTCGCGGATGCTGATGATTCCGTTATCCGCGATGCCCTTCTCTCTGCACAGGTCTATGGGGTGAAGATCATGGCGGATCTGATCAATGTCAGCGATCCCATATCCCGGGCCAAACATCTGGAGTCCCTTGGTGTTCATATCATCTGTGCCCATGTGGGCATTGATCAGCAGATGACCGGGAAAAAATCCTTTGATCTTCTTGTATCATTATCCGGCCAGATACAGATCCCCCTCGCGGTT
>Ga0265297_10006683_pt1 | contig 16543 bp, 11 predicted proteins | sample Munlanlwell13791_FD_192502 | JGI IMG/M metagenome (GOLD analysis project Ga0265297, IMG submission 192502) | Leachate microbial communities from a municipal landfill in Southern Ontario, Canada - Leachate well 137-91 | ecosystem: Engineered > Solid waste > Landfill > Unclassified | place... | reverse complement strand
GACATCCGTAAAGGAAACCCAATAAATGCGATGGTTATATTTAGCCAATCGCAGGCTCGCTTGATAATCGCGAGAAGGAGGGTCCGATGAGCAGCTTACAAGGCCTAGGCTTGAAATTTGACGAGACCATGTCGGGTTGGATCGGCATCGGTGAAAAAGACTATGTGGAGGGCAGGGTTGCCGGTCAACAACAGAACACGCCCTTGCACTTCGACGCCAAGATCGTCATTGAAGATTTGGATCGTTTTCTCCAACTCGGCGACCACCAGGCGCGTCTGGAAGGTACCGTTTCCTTCGACCCTCTCGGCGGCACCTTCCCCATGGAAGACGGTCTCTTTAAACTGTTTTCCGTCGATCCGGGCACCGGCATTCGTCAAATGATTTATGCCTTTCGGTTTACTGCCAGAAATGGCCAGAAATATTATCTACGAGGGGAAAAGTGGCTCAAGGACGACCCGGGCTTCGACCTGGTCGAAGACATAACCACCCTTTTTACAACTGTCCACGACGGTCCGGATGAACATGCGCCCCTGTATGGTTCCGGGCAGCTCTACTTTGCTCTCAATGATGCCCCCGCTCTCATTAATTCCATGGAGGTGACCGGCGTTAAGTGGTGGGAGGTGTACAAGTGGCACAAAAAGATACAAGGCAAGGCCGCCTTCTTGGATTTCGCCTGGGGAGAGATCAGAAAAACTTATCTCAGCGACGTCAATCCCCTTTATGAAACCCAATATGAGAACCTGATCCTCTCCGGCAAGGTTGTGCAAGACGGCGCCGGAAAAGAATTTTTTCTGGTCTCCGGCAAACATGATAAGGGCTTTCCCTGGGGAGACGACGAAATTTTTTGGGATGTCCTGCTGGTCATCGGGGACCAGGCCGGCGGCTACCAGAAATACTGCATTACCGATAGGGTGCTGCAAGGGATGAAGCTTAACGTCCGAGAAGGCGCCTACCGCTATCAAGGGCCTATCTTTGAACTGCGCGAGGGCTATGAGACCAGATTCTCCCATATGCGCCATAACGATGCATCTCTCGTGGCATGTCAGGCGGACTTCACGATCAACTTCACGGCCAAACTTTATGAGGTCACTCCGTTTCCCTTTCCCATTGCCAACAATGTCCTGGCCCAGATAGCTACAGGGTTGAAATGGGTGATCCAGGGCATCTTGCCGGCGGAGTACTTGCTGGGGATATTCATTACCCCCCATACGGTCACGGTGAAGTCAGGCACCTTGACGATCAATAAAGGGGGCCAAGCAACCGAATATCACTTGGTACCGGAGAAAACCTTTGGCGAGGCTGAAAGATCCACGTTCAAAAACATCAGACAACCCACGATGCTCTATGGTTACATCTGCGCCATCCGGCCGCTGGCAAATATGGCCAGGGTGCAGATCCATTCAAATTCTCTGCGCACCGCTCGCCAGAGGCTGGTGAAAGACCAGATGGATGCCTTCCTGGGCGCCCTTATTTCCCGCGTCGCCTCCAAGGAGATGCTCATGGAAGGCGGCTCCCTGAGCATCCGGGACCTTGGGCCCAAGGATGCAGCCCCGGGGAACGGCGCCCCTCTTTTTATCAAGCTTGGGACCCCTCTCTTGGAAGTCAACAACGACCATTTTCCCACCGCCGTTTTTCAGCGGCGTATTATCCAGGTGCAAGATCCTTCGGGCGAAACTTGTCTGGCCATGGAAGAAGACATGGATTTGATGCGGGTGGAAGCGGAAAACTCCAATAGAAAAGTCACCGTGGCTGCGATAAAGCATGCGGATAAAATGCAGGCTCTGAATTCAGTCCTTGAAACTACCGGTTTTCTTGATTTGGTAACCGCTGCCTGGCAGGCCTCGGGAAAATCCAAAGCTGAATTTGCCGTCGTGATTAAACCTAACTTCATGTTCTCCTACAATAAGAGTGATCACACGACCTTTACCGATCCCGAGTTGGTGGCTCATTTGGTGCAAGTGCTGAAAACGCCAGGCGGCTTTGAAAACCTGACCGTAGTCGAGGCCCAAAGTACCTACGGCCAGTTTTTTAACAATCGCAGGGTGCTCGAGGTGGCAGAATATCTCGGCTTCGCCATTGATGGCAGCGCGGGCTACAAGCTGGTCGACCTGACCGAGGATCGCTCCGAAGCACAGAACTTAGGGAGTCATCTGGGCGTGCATCCGGTCCCGCTGACCTGGAAAAATGCCGATTTTCGGATCTCTTTTGCCAAAAATAAGACGCACGCCTATGCTTATTACAGCCTCACTCTCAAAAACGTTTACGGCGCGCTGCCTATGGCTGACAAGTTCTCGGAATATCACACCGGGAGAGACATCTATCATACGACGATGGAATATCTGCGGGCCTTCCCCGTGCATTACGGACTCATCGATGCCCATCAGAGTGCTGACGGCCCTTTTGGGGTTTTTGCAGACCCTGAGCCCAATATTACGGAAACGATCATCGGCGGTGAAGATCTGGTAGCCGTGGACTGGGTCGGTGCGACCAAAATGGGCCTTGACCCGAAAATCAGCCAGTACATGGAACTGGCGGTGAAGGCCTTTGGGAAACCGGAAATCAAGCTGGTGGGGGATAGAAATCCTTATCGCCCATGGCTAAATGTGCCTGTAATCATGAGCCTCTTCACTCACGATGTGCTCGATGCCAACGATTATTTCGGAAACCTGATTTATATGGCCGGGGCTTATATGGACGAAAGCCATTTCACCCACAAATCTAAATCTGAATTCATGAAGGCGGCCCGAGTGGCGCTCAACCCTTTACAGAAAGCCATATTCTTGCAAGCGGGTGGCGAACGAACCTTAGCCAATAAGCTTGTGAGCAAGTTTTTTACTTGGCTCGGAAGCCATTGACCGGGGCTTTCTCGGCCTACTGCTCTCCGGGTGAGGTCATTCCGGGGCGGGCCGAAAAATATTTTGCCGCAGCCGGAGGCCAAACAACCCCTGAGGAATCTATAGACTCCGAACGTCTTTCAACTCATTCCCAACCTCAGCTTCGGAATGAGAAAAGGAATCTGACTACGTTTTCAGAAAGATGGTCACCCGGGTGCCTTTTTGAGGTTCGCTTTCGATAGCGATTTCTCCCTGGTGAGCTTCGATAATTTTCTGGGAAATGGCCAGGCCCAGGCCGCTGCCTTTGGGCTTGGAGGAAAAGAAGGGCTGGAATATCTTTTCCCGGACCTCCGGGGGAATGCCCGAACCGGTGTCACAGATTTGCACGAATATCCGACCCACCTCCCTACCGGTGGTAATGGTCAGGGTGCCCCCGGCTTCCATGGCCTCGATGCCATTCTTGGTGATATTCAGGATTACCTGACGCAGATGCCCGGGGTCAAATTGCATCTCCGGGAGGTCGGGGTCCAGTTTCATTACCAGCTCGATATTGCTTTCCCGGAGACTCGGTTCCAGCCGCTGGCAGGTTTCCTGGATCAAGGCGTTGAGATCACCGGGGCGCTTCTGAGGCTCAGAAAACTTGCCATAGCTGCCGACCTCAACGAGAAAATCTTCCAAGCGCTTAACTTCGTCGACAATAATTTGGAGCTTTTCCGTGGTCTTCACGGGGTCGGCATTGGGGTCCTTCAACACCTGGCGGGCAAACCCCCCGATAAGCATCAGGGGATTCTTGATTTCGTGGCTGATATGGGCCGCCATCTTCCCCAGCACGGCCAGGCGCTCACTCCGCAAAAGTTCATCCTCCATGCGTTTTCGTTCCCGCAGGTCTTTAAAATGGCCGATCATGCCGATCTCCCGGTCGTTTTCGTACAGCACCCGGGCGGAAAGCCAGACGGGCACCAGGGATCCGTCCTTAGCTCGCATCCAGGTTTCATAATTCTCCAGAATGCCCGCGCCGCCGTAACCAGGATCATGGATTTTCTGATCAATGTCCTTAGCCAGGCCGGGGCCATAGAGTTCCCCGATTTTCATTTTGCCCAGGACTTCTTCCGGTTCAGAACCAAGGATTTTAGCCGCGGTTTCATTAAAGGTACGAATGGTGCCTTCCACATCGTTGGCGACAATGCCATCCATGCAGGTATGAATCAGGAGCTTCTGGAAGTAAATGCCCCGCTCCACCTCGGCGGCCAACGCCTCTTCGGCCCGCTGGCGCTTAATCTGCCACCACATGCTGTTCATTAATAAAGTCAACTGACGGGTATCAGATTCGTCATAATCCTCATCCTTATTGCCCACACCGGCGACCGCCACGATGCGGTCCCCGTCGAATACCGGAATATTCAGGTGACGCCGAATTTCCACGTGGCCCTCGGGGTAGCCTTTCTTATAGGGGTTGGGGGCGGCATAGTCATTGGTAATAATGGGCCGCCGCTGGCGCACGGCTTCGCCCCAGAGCCCGGTGGTCTCTAAAGGATAGACGAAGGGTTTATCAGTAATGGCGCATTCCTGCATGGCAGTCTTGGACCAGGCTTGCATCGTGAGCACCGTTTCGTCTTCGTTCATGAAAGCCAGGTACCCGATCTTGCTCTTGGTCAGCCGGACTCCCTCTTCTAAAGCGAAATTAGTAATCTCTTTCAGCGTTGCCTTGGTCATCCGGCTCAGTTGCCAGACCGCCTCGAGACGGGACTCGTCCAGGCGCAGCGCCTCCTCCATGGTGGCGCTGCGCACCGCCAGTCCCAATTGCCCGGCCAGCGATTGAAAGAACTCGACGTGTTCTTTGGCAAAATAGCCCTTCTGGTTACTGGACGCGGTCAATACTCCCAGGGTCAGGGTTTCCGTAGTAATGGGCGCCAGCACCAAGGAGGCCAGAGTTTCATCTTCCAGAAGCCCCTGGAGACGATCCGCCACCGCAGAAGAATCCGACACGGAAATTACTTGGGGGGTCAACAAACATTGCCCCAAAAGGGATTCGGGATCGGGCTTTACCGCCTGTTCCCGGGCCTCAGGGGGGAGGCCGCGGGAGCCCTTCATATGCAGAAAGCCGTCTTCATCCAACAGCCGCACGGCACATTTTTCTACTCCCAGCTGATCCCCCAGCACCCCCAGCACCCCCTCCAACAGATCCGGAATATAAAGCGAAGAGGCCAACCTGCGGGCCGCTTCGTAGAGCACCGAGAGTTCCGCGACGCGCCTTTTTAGTTGTTGTTCGCTTTCCTTCAGAGAACTGGAGATCCGGCCGAAGAGGTCGAAAACGTCTTCCATCCGGGAGCCCAGTGAGGAGAGGTAGCCTTCCACTATGACCCGGGCCGCCGCCGGTCCGATGGAGCGGGCAATGGTACGCTCGACAAAATCCGCTAGCCGGAGTTTTTCCCGGTCCCCCCACTCGGATTCAGGAGTCACGACCTCCCGGAGAAAGGCCTGGCGCGCCTCTGTGGCCTTGCGGGAGCCGATGAGCTTTTGCATAAAATGGGTCAATTGCTCCAGGCTCGGGAAGTACGTATACCGTTTCTCTAAGGGCGCCTCTCTTTCCTGTTCAAAGACATTGATGAACCGCCGGGCTTGCTCCTCCTCCACCGGACTGGGCACGGTCAGTAAAGAGACGCATACAAAAGTGCCGGCATTGAAAAGCAAGGACCAGAAGAAGGCGTGGGAAAGCCTATCCAGGCCGGTCAGACCTAAAAAAGCGGTGGGCTTGAGAAAAGCCAGGCCAAAGGGGCCAGCCGAGACCATACTGAGAGGGAACCAGCCTGCTTCCACCAGATAGGGCAGGACCAGGGTATAGGCCCAGAAGAAAAACCCTGACAGCAAACCCGCGATGGCCCCCCACCGGGTGGCTTCCCGCCAATACAGGGCTCCCAGCATTGCCGGCACCAATTGCATCACCCCGCAAAAGGCGATCAGCCCGATATCCACCAACATGACTGAAGGGAAGACCAGGTGATAACCGAAATATCCCAAGAGAATCAGAAAGAGGATGGCGCCTCGTTTGATGGTTAAGAGATGAGGAGAAATTCGCTCTTCCAGCTTCAGCCGAATGGCCAGAGGCATCACCAGGCTATTGAGGAGCATAGTGCTTACCGCGATGGAGGCCACCGACACCATGGCGGTGGAGGCCGACAACCCCCCCAAAAAGACCAGCAAGGCGAGATAAGGATGCCCGGTTTGCAAGGGAATGCGCAGGACAAAGGTATCGGCCTGTTCCACGGGCAAGCCCATCAACAGCCCCCCGAAGGCGATGGGCATGACAAACAGATTAATCAACAACAGATACAGCGGAAAGAGCCAGACAGCCGTCAGGATATGCCTTTCATCGGTATTCTCGACTACCGCCATGTGGAACATCCGGGGAAGAAAGTGAATGGCCCCCATAGCCAGGAGAGTCAGCACCATAAGCAGGGTATAACTGTTGTGAGGCCCGGTGTTCACCAGGAGAAGCTGATGAAATTCGGGGCTCTGCCGGATACGCGCGAAGATTTCTCCCCAGCCCGGGAAGAGGCCAAACGTTACCAGGATACCCAGGCTAAAAAAAGCCAGGAGTTCGATCAGGGACTCAAACACCACTACTCCCACCAACCCTTCGTGACGCTCGGTGGGGTCCAGATGGCGAGCCCCAAACAGAATACCGAACATGGCCAGGAGCAGGGCCACGTAAAAGGCGGTGTCCTGATAAATCGGGATGGCCAGGGGAGGGGTAATTTCTTTATGAACCAGGACGTTAAAAGTATCGGAGATAGACTTGAGCTGCAGGCCGATATAGGGGGTGATGGCCAGCAGAACCCCCACGGTAGCGAGGGCCCCCAGAAAGGCCCCCTTGCCATAGCGCAGGGTCAGGAAATCGGACATGGTGGTCAGGTTGTTTTCCTTGCAGATGCGCATGAGCTTGCGCAAACCGAACCACCAGGAAAAAGCGATGATGGAGGGGCCCAGGTAGATGGTGAGGAAGGTCACGCCCGAGGTTGCCGCCTTGCCGACGCTGCCGAAAAAAGTCCAGGCGGTGCAATAGGTCGCCAGAGAAAGGGCGTAGATATAGGGATTGGCTATAAGACTCTTTCCCCTAGCCCGTTGCCAGTCTCCATAATAAGCGATGGCAAAGAGCAGGAAAAGATAGCCGAAGGCAGCGGCTGCTACCAGACCCGTGTTTAGCATATGCTTGATTCCTGCCGCTTACTCCCGGGAAGTTAATCGGCTACCAAGGACATAAAGTCCAATAATGGCCAATATCCAAACCACATGGAGGTACAAAACCAGCACGGGAATCCCTGCCAACAGGGTGTCGTGGTTAAAAATCTGCAACAAAGGGAAGTTCAGCAGGAGAAAAATAAGGATCCCCAGCAAGGCCCAAAACTTGTGTCTTTTGGCAGTGTCAGGCATATTCTAAACTCCCCGGGTTTTTCGCCAAGGAAGGCTCAAAGATATCTCCTAATATTAATAACCATTATAATGCCGAGAAACAAGGAATCCGGCTGTGACTCGACCGATTTAACCTGAGGTTATCATTAAAAAAAGCACCTTAAGTGCTGTTAAAGATATGGATGCCAGGCGTGGTCTGCAAGTTATAATTATCGGGCAACATGCCCTTATTTCAGGACCGGCTTCTTTCTTCCTTAACTTGAAAGCCCCAATCAATACCCAGGGGCGTATAGGGCCTGCTGGTTACGCGATCCAGATTCTTCTGGGCCGGCTTATATGAGGCATCGAGAGCTAATGCAACCCGGTAATTTTTTTCGGCTTCCAGGCGGTTACTCCGGGCTTCATAGAAACCCCCCAGGAGGTTGAAGCCCTCCGGGCGGTCGGGATCGATTGATATGGCCTTGTGGGCATAGACCCGCGCCGCGTCGAATTCGCCTTTGCCGATGCGCTTTGAGGCCAGTTCGAGATAATTGTCATATTCCCGGTTTAAAGAGGTGTTCCGGCTGGCTTGATCCAACAGGGAGGAAACCAGATTTCGCACATCCTCCGCATCAAAAGGCTTTTGCAGGAAATCCACGGCTCCCAGCTTCATGGCCTCCACCGCGGCCTCGATTGATCCCCAGGCGGTTATGATGACCACCTTGACTTCGGGCCTGATCGAAGGGACCCGCCGCAGGACATCCATGCCGTCGATGCCGGGCATGCGCAGGTCCAGGAGCATCAGGGCGTAAGATTTTTCCTTAAGCTTGCCCAGAGCCTCTTCCCCGTTAACCGCAGTATCTACCGGGAGGTTCAGCTTCTCAAGGGCGAGGGAAAGGGTCAGGCGGATATTCTTCTCGTCATCGACAATCAACACAGACCGGTCAGCCATGGGGGTCTCCCTTGGGTTGGGATTAGGCGGCGACGGGCAAAGTAAAGGTAAAGGTGCTGCCTTGACCGGGGGTCGAATCGACCCAGATGGCACCCCGATGCGCCTTGACAATTTCTTTACTGATGGCCAGACCCAGGCCGCTGCCGCCATCACCGTCACTGGGCTTGCCATGCACAAATTTATCAAAGATCCGGGGCTGCACGTCCAGGGGAATCCCCTCGCCATCATCGGTGACGGCCAGATGTACCTGGTTGCCAACCCGCTCTCCCGTAAGTTTGATATGGCCCCCCGCTTTCGTATAGCGCACGGCGTTGGCCAGGAGATTTACCAGGACCCAGACAATCTTGTGGGGGTCGGCAGTAACTTCGGGCAAGTCCTCCGGCACTTCCTGGAACAACTCGATGCCTTTAGAGTCGGCCTGGGTCCTGATGACGGACAACGCCTGGTCACCGAGAAACCGGGGCTGGACCGACTCGAAGGCAAGTTCTAATTTACCGGCTTCAATCTTGGACAGGTCGAGAAGATCGTTGACCAGGGCTCGCAGCCGCTGCACGTCTTCGTGACAGGCTTCCAGCAAAGCCTGTTCCTGTTCCGTTAATTTGGTCGCCGCAGATTCCCGGAGCAAATTTACTGCCATGTTAAGGCTGGTCAAGGGGGTGCGCAACTCATGGGAGGCGGTCATGACGAATTCGCTCTTCAACCGGTCCAGTTCCCGAAGGCGGGTGATGTCCCGCAGCAGTAAGACCACCCCGGGTATCACCCCCGAAGGAGTGCGCATGGGCACAATGGCAACCTGATAGTGGCGAGCCGCTTCCCCGGTTTGTATGGTCAGGATATCCTCACCTTCTTCCAGTGGGGGAGGCTGGCCGGAGGACAGGGTTGCCTTGAGGAAGCCGAAGAGCTTTTCATCCCGCAGGACTTCCAGAATGTGCTTCTCCAGAGAGTCCTCCGGGAAGACCCCGAAAATCTTGGCGGCTGCGGGATTCAAATTCGTGATCAGGAAATTATCATCCACCACGACGATGCCGTCCGTCACACTCCTGATGATGGCCTCGCTCTTCCGCTTTTCGGTAATGATCCTGCCGATGTTCATATCATGGAACTGCTTTAATTTTTCTACCATCAAGTTGAACTGGGTGGCCAGGAGGGCCAGTTCATCCGAGCCCCGCACCGGCACCTGGACATCATAATTGCCCTGGGCGACCTGCAAGGCCGCTTCTTTCAATTCGGTTACCGGAAGAGAAATGAGGTGGGACAGGAACAGACTGAAAATGATCACAATAACTACTGAGATCCCCCCGATTACCGAGATAGAGAAAACCGCCTGCACCGAAATTTTATTGGCCCGGTTGCTGGCGGCGTACATGGTTTCGTGGTTCAAATCCCGCAGCTTGATGCAGGTATCCCGAATTGACCTGAATAACGGTAAGACCACCTCATGATAAGCGTTGGTGGCCTGGGCGGGTGCGGCCCGATAGAGAAGTTGGAGGTTGGAGATTTCGCTTAAATAACGGGTATAGCCTTTTTCCAGGGTGTCGATGATCTCCTTTTCCCCTGCGATGGTGATGTTGTCCTTGGCGCGCCCCAACCATTGCAGAAAAAGGGTCTCATTTTCCCGAAACTCGGTGGCTCCCTGTCGTTCGTATCCCAACAGGATCAGCAGCGTAGCTGAATCTTGCCGTTCCACGGCATCGATCATGTTTTCCGCCGCCTGGATGCTCTGGTAATTCTCCCGTAATATCGACTCCGAAGCCCGCCCCAGGCGCAAAATCAGCACCACGGCCAAAGACAGCACCACGATGATCAACAGCAGGCTGGCCCCATATCCCAGGAGAATTTTTTTCCGGAAAGTCCGCATGGCGAACCTCTAAAGCAATTGTGTTAACTCACCCGCCCGTCTTTTCCCGCAAACGCACCAAGTCACTCTCTCTGCCGATCATTACCAGGATGTCGCTGGGCTTGATGACGAAATCCGGGGAAGGCAGGAAGACAAAGCGCATGGGGACGAGTTCTTTGATAGCCAGGACAAAGACGCCGAACCTTCTCCGCAGGTCTAATTCGATCAAGGTGTGACCGTAGAAGCTGTCCGGCGGCGCTACATCCATGACCCGGTAGTCTTCCTCCAAGGGAATGAAATCCAACAGATTGGGGTTGATCATTTGGGCCGCCAAACGACGGGCAGTCTCCCGCTCGGGAAAGATGATTTCGCTGGCGCCAACGGATTTCAAGATCGTCGCGTGGTCCTCTGTGGTGGCTTTGGCCCAAATACGTGTAACCCCAATTTTTTTCAGATGCAAGGTGGCCAGGATGCTGGATTCCAAACTTTCCCCCATGCTGACGATGGCCTCGTCGAAGTCCTTGGTAACCACCGAACTCAGGGCGTGAAAGTCGCGCACATCCAAAATCAGGGCGCGCTGCACCTTGTCAAGGATAGCCTCCACCATGGCCTCTTCCCGGTCCAGTGCCAAAACCTCGCATTCTTTGGCCAACTGCTGGGCCAACTCCCGACCGAACTCCCCTAAACCGATTACGGCAATGTGCTTTTTCTCTTTCATCCGATCATTACCCTACCTTCGGGATATTTCACATGGGCATGGATTGCCGGGAGAACTCCCATGGCCAGGGTTAAGGGTCCCAACCGGCCCACGAACATGGTGGCGGTAATCCAGAGGCGGCCAAATATAGTCAGCTTGTCCGTCAGCCCGGTGGACAGCCCCACCGTGCCGAACGCAGAAATTTGCTCAAACAGAACATCGTGGAAGCCCACCTCCGGACGGCCGGTTTCAGTGAACAATAACAGTAGCACGCCCAACAGGTTCCAGAGGATCGACAGGCGGATCAATACCATGGTGCGATCCAGGATTGGTTTGGGCACTCGGCGGTCCAGCATGACCACCTGATCCCCGCCATTCAATTTAGTTTTGAACTCAGCCAGGGAAATGGCCAGTGCCGTGGTCTTGACGCCGCCGGCGCAAGAACCGGGAGAGCCCCCGATGAACATGAGCAGGATGAGGAGCAGCAGAGAGGCCAAGGGCATGACCCCTATGTCCACCGTGTTGAAACCGGCGGTACGGGCGGTGACGGATTGAAACAAGGCAGAGGATAGTTTCATCCCCCAAGTGGTCTCAGCCTTGGTCAATCCCAAGATGACCAGGCCCAACCAGCCGATAACAATGAGAGCCAGGGAGGTCCTCAGCACTATCCTGGAATGAGTGGAAATGGGGTGAGGACCAGACGGATTTGATCGGAAAAACCAGTTCTTGCCATGATTCCAGGCCTCGAAAACCACCATATGGCCCAACCCGCCCAGGACTATGAGAGACATTATCGTAGTCATGATCACCGGGCTGTCGCGCAGTCCTATGAGGTTGTCCTTATAGATGGAGAAGCCGGCATTGCAAAACGCGGAGATGGAGTGAAAAAAGGCCGAGAACAAGGCCTCTAAAACAGGGGCTTGGCGCCACAGGAGGGCCAGAAAAATGCAGAGGATGCCCGCCAGTTCAATGCTGGCCGTAATGAGCAATATTCGAAAGAATTTTCGCTTGAATTCGATGCCCAAATCCCTTTGGAAAAAGGCGTCGTGCAAAGCGGCCTGGGAAGCCAGAGACAGGCGCCGGCCCAGCATGAGGTAGGCTAAAGCCGCAAATGTCATGATGCCCAAACCACCTATTTGAATGAGAGCGACAATCACCACCTGCCCGAACTGTGTGAAAGCCGTGCCAGTGTCCACCACGACGAGTCCGGTAACGCAGACCGCCGAAGTGGAGGTAAACAGGGCATCGACAAATCCTACTTCACCCTTAGTTTGGGACCATGGCGCCAGGAGAAAAAGAGCCCCCGCCAGAATAACCCCGGCAAAGCCCCCGATCAACAAGGTCTGGGGCATTTGGCCATAGGGCAGCAGGCGTCTGAAAAGATCTCTCGTCATTCCAATATTTATGCTAAAAGAGGGTTATTTGGGACATAGGAATTTTAGCGTTTGAGTTATAAGATGTTTACCACAAATGCAGAAACTGAGAAATATTATAAGCCGCTTTTATCTAGTGCCTATAACCAGATAAAAATGAGGTCCCCGCTTTGAAAATAATCATTGTCGGCGCAGGGGAAGTGGGCTTTCACTTTGCCGAATGGCTGGCTCAGGAAAAAAAGGAAGTGGTGGTCATCGACATCAACCCGGAAGCTCTGAGACGGGTGAGCGATCACCTGGATGTGCAGGTCCTGCACGGGTCCGGCTCTAATCCCCGGGTGCTGGATGAGTCGGGCCTCAAGAATGCCGACATCATCCTGGCGGTCACCGACAGCGACGAGGTTAACCTCACCGCCTGCATCTTCGCCAACGTCATCGCGCCTGCAATCCAGAAGATCGCCCTGATACGCAACCCGGACTACACAAACTACCGGGAGGCCCTCACCCGGGATATTCTCAACATCGGTTTAGTGATCAACCCCGAGATGGAAGTGGTCAACTCGATCCTGCGTATCATGAGCGCCCCGGAAGTGGAAGAGGTCAACGACTTCGTAGGCGGCCGCATCAAGATGCTGGGCAAAATTCTCCCCCCCGAGAGTCCTTTGAACGGCTTGAAGCTTTCGCAGCTCCCGGAGAAGATCGAGCGCAGCCGCATGACCATCGCCGCTCTGGTGCGGGATGAAGCTCTCATCATCCCCAAAGGCAAGGACACCCTCCGGGCCGGTGACTTCGTCTATTTCGTCTGTAAGACCCAGGACATCGAAGAAATATTGCGGTTATTCGGTAAGCGGACCACTCCCCTGAAAAACATCCTGGTGGTGGGCGGCGGCAATATCGGCTTCCCCCTGGTCAAGGAACTGGAGTCCCGGCGCTTAAACGTCAAGCTGATCGAAAAAGACCCGCAGCGCTGTCAAACGCTGTCCGCCAAGCTCAACCGCACCATCGTGCTGCAAGGGTTCGCCACGGATCAGAAGTTCCTCGAGCAGGAAAACATCGGTTACATGGACATGGTGATCGCGGTGACCTGGGACGAGGAGATGAATATTCTCTCCTGTCTGCTGGCCAAACGCCTGGGAGCCAAAAAGACTATTGCCCGGGTCAACAAAGTCCACTACATTCCCCTGGTCCAGGCCATCGGCATCGACCATATTGTCAGCCCCAGGCTTTCGGCCATCAACACGCTCTTTCCGTATTTGCGCCGCGGCAAGGTCATCTCCACCGTCACCATCCGGGGCAAAGCCGCGGAAGTCCTGGAAGCCGAGGCTCTAGCCACATCGGCTATTGTCGGCAAGCCCATAAGGGATCTCCAGTTTCCCAAGGAGGCCCTATTTCTATGCATATTTCGGGGAGCCGAAGTCATTATTCCCAGTGGAAATTCGGTCATTGAGCCCGAGGACCGAGTGCTGATCCTCTCCACCGGCGCCGTCATTCCCCTGGTGGAACAAGCGCTCATGGCCAAACGGTGAGCCTGCCATGATCCGCTGGCCCTTCATCCTCCATATCCTGGGCTCTTTGATCATCTGCATCGGCCTGTGCATGCTCCTCCCCATCGCGTTTTCCGTCTACTACTGGGACGGCAGCGCCTTGCCGCTGCTGTATTCTGCGGCCATCACGGTAAGCGTGGGCCTGCTCCTTTATCTGGTTTTCCGGAGCCGCCGGGCCAAAGGGGCCATCAGCCACCGGGAAGGCATGGCCATTACCACCGCGGGGTGGGTGGCCGTCTGCATCTTCGGCGGCCTGCCTTTTTATTTCTCGGGAGTCCTGCCCCACCTGGTGGACTGCATTTTTGAGACCACCTCGGGCTTCACCACCACCGGGGCCTCGGTCATCCGGAACGTGGAAATCGTGGCCCCCGGTATCCTCTTCTGGCGCAGCCTGACTCACTGGCTTGGCGGCCTGGGCATCGTCGTTCTGGGCCTGGCTATCTTGCCCTTTTTGGGGGTGGGCGGCATGCAGCTCTACAAAGCCGAAGTGCCCGGCCCGGTAGTGGACAAGCTCAAGCCCCGCCTCAAAGATACCGCCATGATCCTCTGGAAGGTCTACGTCATCTTTACGGTGGCCGAAACCATCCTGCTCCTCTTAGGCGGTATGAACCTTTTGGACGCCCTCTGTCATACCTTCGGCACGTTGGCCACCGGCGGCTTCTCCACCAAAAACGCCTCCATCGGCTACTACCACAGTGGCTATATCGACACCGTAGTTACTATCTTTATGCTCATCGGCGGCATCAACTTCGCCCTGCACTTTCAACTTTTTCGTGGGAAACCCCTGGCCATGTGGCGGGATCCGGAATTCCGGTTTTTTATGGGATTTTGGCTGCTTCTCACCCTGATTATAGCCGTCAACTGCTTTGGCAAGACCTATGATTCCTTCGGGAAAGCCCTGCAGTACGCCTCCTTTACCGTGGCTTCCATCACTACTACCACGGGCTTCGCCACCGGGAATTTCGAACTCTGGCCGCCCCTATCCCTGTGCCTGCTCCTCTTATGCATGGTGGTGGGAGGCTCCGTAGGGTCCACCGGTGGCTCTGTAAAGTGCATGCGCGTAATGATAGTCATCAAGCACGGCTACCGGGAACTCATCCGCCTCATCCACCCCCGGGCAGTGGTGCGCCTGAAACTAGGCAACCAGGCCGTGCCCCCGGAAGTCTTCGACGGCATCTCCGGGTTTATCTTTCTTTACCTGGGCTTGGCCGCCATCTCCATGTTCCTGGTGGCCGCAGTCGGCGTGGACCTGGTTACAACCTTCTCCGCGGTTCTGGCCTGCATCGGCAATGTGGGCCCCGGCCTGGGAGAGGTGGGTCCTATGGACAACTACGCCGGTCTTCCCACATTCGCCAAATGGGTTCTCACCCTAGACATGCTGCTGGGCCGCCTGGAGATCTATACGGTGATCATTTTGCTCGTGCCAAGATTCTACAAAAAATAACAAGGACCATAAGGGTTGCCACACTTAGTTTGAATAAAATGAGGGCTGAATAGGTTCCTACAAGCGCTACTATCTGCTGAGGCTGTCGAAAAAGATCCTATGCTTGCAAGACCAGTTGATGCCTGGGACTTTGGAGTTTGCCATTCATAAGCCTGGTGGAAAAGCGCTTGGATTTACCATTTTCGATGACAAATACCATAATGATGACACCGGCCGGACCGCATATGATCCCAAAATTCCCTTAAAGGTAGCGTTGCTGGCCTATTCCCGGGGGCTGATTTCTTCTCGGAAGATCGAACAGGCCTGCCGGGAGAATGTGGTTTTCATTGCGTTAACGTGTGGCCGACAGCCTGACCACAGCACCATTGCCGCCTTTGTTTCTTCGATGAAGGATGAGATTCTGCCTCTTTTCAGGATGTGTTGTTGGTCTGTGAAGAGATGAACCTGTTGGGGGGGGAATGTTTGCCTTGGATGGCTGCAAGCTGCCCTCCAATGCCTCCAAAGAATGGAGTGGCACTTTTCCCGAGCTCCATAAGAAAAAGCAAAAGATCGAGGCCAAGGTGGCGCAGTTACTGGCAGAACAGATGCAAGCAGACCAGACCGAAGAAAACCCTTCCGAGCCAAAAGGTTCAGGCAAGAGTGGGGACACAAAAAAAGGCCCTTCCGAAGTCCGGAAAGGCCGATGAACAGCGGTTTTGTTTGGTAGTCCCAACGGGACTTTTTCCTGCAAAAACTGGCATCTACATGCCTAATAATTTCAAGGGCTTGGACAGAAGGCCCTTCGGTAGTTGACATAAAAATAGCGAAAATTTCGCTAGGGATTTTTACCTATTTGACCTCTAATTTGAGAAGTCGAGCTGAGTAAAAAGTTAATTTGGCCTTGGAGGTTCAACCCCGGGGCACCTTGCTAACTTGACTTTGCACATAGGAGTTAGTTGCTATTCATCCACTTCTCTTTCAACCCCAATTTTTTGCCAACCGGCCTCATTACACGCCCAGAGATGGTATGTACATGTGGCCTCCGCCTTTCCTCTGGCACACCACTACCGATCAGTGCTGGCCTGGGGTCTTTAAGCTCTATCACAGGAAGTATCTGGGTTCTGAGAAGCAGATATGACAAATCCCGCTGCCTTACTTATTGGTTGACAAATTCTCAAAAATTTATGCTATCCTGCCCCCCAAGCGACAATTCGGCTACGAAAGAGAAAGCTTTCGGGATTAAACTCGTTTTACACGGACAGGAAAATGAATCTCCGCATCTTATGCGGATCAATATAATTATTGTTCGGCATAAATAGGTCCCAGATGTACGACTTCAAAGCACTGTCAGCCTACGATTTCGAGGTTCTTGTTCGTGACCTTCTCCAACGTAAACTTGGTGTTATTTTGGAGTCCTTCAAGTCTGGCAGAGACGGTGGAATTGATCTGCGACATGCACCCGCCAGAGATGGCGGCCTTTTGGTGCAGTGCAAA
>Ga0265297_10006682_pt1 | contig 16546 bp, 8 predicted proteins | sample Munlanlwell13791_FD_192502 | JGI IMG/M metagenome (GOLD analysis project Ga0265297, IMG submission 192502) | Leachate microbial communities from a municipal landfill in Southern Ontario, Canada - Leachate well 137-91 | ecosystem: Engineered > Solid waste > Landfill > Unclassified | place... | reverse complement strand
TTCATTCTGCATTTACAAACTGAGGAGATTCGACCATGCAACCACAGGAAAATGACGCCAACAAGATGCTCTTCATGCACCTGCTCTCGATGCTGGCAATGTCGGCGATCCAGCAGATGGGCAAGCTGGCGAGCCCGGCCGCCGGCAAGGCGGAAATCAACCTGGAGGCCGCCCAGGCCACGATCGACATGCTGGACATGCTGGAGGCCAAGACGCGCGGCAATTTGGACGCCGATGAGACCAGACTGCTCAAAGACACGTTGATGAGCCTGAAGATGAATTACGTGGAAACCAAGGAACAGAAGTCAGAGGTCAGAGATCAGAGGTCAGAGGTCGGAGATCAGAAAGCGGCCAGCGGAACAGAAACAGAGAAGCAAACGCCCAACGCCGAATCTAAAACCGGACAAGAGGCGAATGCGGGAAATGACAAGACGCCGAAATACCACAAGAAGTACGAATAAAACGTTCGTAGTTCCCTAAATTTCGCGGCAGACCTCTGACCGCTGATCTCTGATCTCTGTCTTCTGACCTCTGCCTTCAGTTCGCCACGGCGCTGACATCGGCCTCATTGCCGCCTTCCTCGACGAAGGTGGCTTTCATGGAACGGCCCGTCATGGTGGTCGCGCTGGTGAGCGTGCCTTGCAGGACGCCGACTATCGTCACATTGTATCCCTGCGAAACGCCCGTGGCGCTGAACTGGGCCACCACCGGACCGGATGTCGGCGGAACGACAGTGGGGTCGTTGACATCGATCGGTTTGCCGCCCGTAGTCCGCACGGTGCCCAGGGTGCCGTCATACGTGGCCCCATTGCTGTCCTTGATCTGAAGCTTATTTCCCGTTTGGTACACCACGAAGGAGTAAATGGCTTTCCCGTGGTTGCCTTGAATAGGATTTATGACGGCATACTGATAAGTGCCCATGATTTGGGTGCCGCCGGCCAACGGGGCTGGGAAGTTCAAGGCCCAGGCCCGGGTGCTGTAATTGAATGTGCCGGTTGTGCCGTCGGCCGGCGTGACCACCAACGCAACCGTATCGTCCGATGTTCCGGCCGTGTCCGTAATACGGTAGCCGCCCGCGGTGAAAATAGTCAGCGATCCGCGCACGGGCGTATAGGCGAGCTGTCCGGAGAAGGCCGTCTGCGAGCCATCCCCGGTGGCCAGCAACTCGTTCGAAACCGTATTGGTCGTATAGGTCGTGTTGTTCACGCCGAACTGGCGCACGAGCACATTGCCGTCCGCGGCCTTGTAGGAACCGCTGAAGTCCACCCAATTGCCGCTGTCATCCCACGAACTCACCCCGCTGCCGGCCGTCCATTCGCAGCCGGAGAGGAAGAGAATGCAGAATGCAAAATGCAGAATACAGAAACATTTTAGTATTAGTGACTTCATGCTTACATCGCCCTCATATTAAGAAATGCAGAATGCAGACCTGACCGCAACCCAGTGAATTTTTAACCACGAAACACACTAAATACACGAAAGTTCAGCAAACAAATATTACATGCTCTGTTTTTTTAGTAATGACAAACAGAATCCGATCCCCATCCATTTCGTGTGTTCCGTGTGTTTCGTGGTAAAAAACGATCTTCCGAGTAATTTATCGTCCCTTCAGAATCGGCAAGGCGCCCGGACCGCCAAAGCGGCCTTCGTAGTAGTCGCCGCTTATGCAATAGATATACCACATGCCGGTATTTTTATCGTAAATCGCCAAGTCCGTGCGGCCGTCGCCGTCATAATCGCCCGGCGCCGGCACGCACCCTTTCCAGCCGAAGGTTCCCTGCCAGAACTGACCGGCCAGGGCATACAGCATCCAACGCCCGGTTTTGCTCTCGAACAGGCAGATATCGGTGCGGCCATCGCCGTCATAGTCGCCCGGCACGGGCGTCCACGTCGGCCCGCCCAGCGTGCCGCCGAAAGTTGTCCACGTCTTGTAATACTTATGGTAACAGCCAATCATCCAATTGCCCGTGGCGGGCTCATACACCGCCACGTCGGCGGCGCCGTCGCCGTTGTAGTCGCCCGGAACCGGTATCATCCCGGGCGCGCCGAACGGGATGGAAGCAAGCGCGCCGCTTCCCATATAATAAATATACCAGTCGCCGCTATCGGTGTCGTACACGGCCACGTCCGTGCGGCCGTCGCCGTCATAATCGCCCGGCACAGGCGTCATGGAAGCGTCGCCAAACACCCCGGACCCGAACGAAGCGCTCAGCGTAAAGTAAATGTTCCAGAGCCCCTTGTCGTAGAACGAGAAATCGGTGCGGCCGTCGCCGTCAAAATCGCCCACCATCGGCTGGGCGCCCTTGAATCCAAACGGTATGTTCCAGGACTGCCCGGACATGGTGGCCAAACTCAAAACCCCGGACTTGGAATCGTAGACCGCGACATCACTGCGGCCGTCGCCGGCAGGGTCGTCATAATCGCCCGGACTGGGCCGGGCGCTGAAGCAAAGCGGACTGTAGGGCGGATAGTCGTTCGGATTCAGCGGATCGGTATGGTAGCGGAACAGTTCGGCGCCGTCGGAGTAGTTGTCGCCATCCGTGTCCCACACGCTGGGATTGAGCTTCGCGCCGACTTGCTTCGCGCTCCGGGTGAACCCGAATGCATTGCCGTTATAGCTCGTCTCAAGCCCATCGGCCAGGCCATCGCCATCCGAATCCCAACTGGCCGGATTCTGGTTAACGCCGTCCTTGATATACTCATCCAGGTTGGACTCGCCATCGCCGTCATAATCCATATCGCCGGTCTGGTCCAGGTTGCCGAAGTAGGCCATTTCCCAGGCATCCGGCAATTTATCGTTATCGGTGTCATGATCCCGCATCACGATCTTGGCGCCGGTGAAGAAAAATGCATCCACCAGCCCCATCTGCCGGGGAAGATAGACACTGCCGTAAGGATTTTTGACAAAGCCGACCGACTCCCAATAATTATAAACATTATCGCGGGAATTAGCCGCCGGCGTAGTGTCAATAAAGGCGCGCACATAATAGAAGCCGGGGCGCATGCCGGCCAGCGAGAACGAAGTCTTAAAGCTGGCCGAGGTCTGTGCCGGCGTCAACAGCACCCTGGATTCCGGTTCGCCGCTGAACGTGGGATTGTTAAACGCCTCGATAATAATGTTGTCGCAAGGGACCTTGCCATAATAGTAAATATCCCCGTTGATCCAGCGGGAATGGGTGGTCGAGAGATCAATCTGGAAGGTTTGATAATCCGACCATTCGCTTTCTCCGGCCGGGTTCCAGCCGGACAGGCGCCAGTAATAGACACCATTGCCCATTTCGCTGGTGTATTTGGGCAACCAGGCGCGATAGCCGGCGGTCTGGTCCCCGCCGGCCAGGGTCTCGCGCCCGGTAACCGGATAATAATCATCGACCACGGCAACACGCCCGCCGTTCGCCGTCTGCCTGAAGATCTGCAGGTGATACTTGGTCGCATACCGGCTCATCTGCCATTGCAGTTCGCCGCGCGCATAGAAATAAGAATCGCCGCGCGGATAATCAAGCGTGGGCTTTGCCATGGAAGCCGGCCAGTTGACACTGAACGTGCCGTTCTGCGCGCCCACCCACCACTGGTAGGCGCCGGCCGCCAGCCCGAATATGCCGGCCAGTTGATAGTCGTATTCCATGAACATGTTGCGCGGCAAACGCATGGTGCGACCGACAACCTGCGGAGCACCCGACTGGCTGGTTTTATTGATGACCACCTGCACGCCCGCAGTCAAGGTGTTATTAGCCACCGGCCAACTGAAGCGCGGATAGCCATTGATCGTCCGCTCCAGGTTAATCTCCGGCCCCCTCGGACTGCTGGCGTTGACCCACACAGGCTGATTTTTGGCAACTCCCAGCGGTTCATTCGCTTCCCAAATTCCACTGCCATTTTCATCCTTGAAGGCCAATAACCAGAGATTGCCCTCCTTGACGCCGGAAATGTTGTATTCGTAGAAATCGAACTTTTGATATGAATACGACGCTAACACGCCATTGCCGGATAGTGGATAAAACAAGGTCGGATAGGTTAATGTGAACACACCCGTTTTATAATCAATGACCAATCCATGCCCAGAGGCGTTAGCTGTATCCCATGAATGATAATGATTGAATATATAATTGGTTCCTCCCGCTGTGACGGAATTTGAACAAACAAATTCAGTCCATCCATACCAACCCCACCACCAATTTCTTTCACCGTTGTCATATGCTCCCTCTGTCTTGATCTTCACTACCGTTCCCAACGGGATCGGTGCGCCCGGCAAAACCCCCGAGAACGTGAGGGTGCCATCAGTCCAGCCAATCTGTTCGTCGGAATAAGCCACTATTTGGCCCGGACGATTGACTGCGGTGGCTTGTGGCAATCCATCCATGGTATTGGTTTGATAGGCTACGACGACGACCGGCGTACTTGTCAGAGTGGTGTCGTCGTAACGTATAATTCCCGATATCGCGGGGTTGGGCTTAAACCTGGCGTCCTGCGGATCTGTGCCTCCTATAAATTCCTGGTAATTGCTCCACCCGTCGCCGTCCTTATCAAGATTGGCGTCATACTTCTGGGGATCCAGGCCATTGGCCATCTCCCACAAATCCGGCATGCCGTCGCCATCGGTGAACATTTCGCCGTAGGTGCGGGAATACACACCGCGCGGGTAATCGTAGTCGCCGACGCCGGTGCCGTAGGTGTCGGAATTACGCGGATCGGTGCCCGCCAGGTATTCGGCGCGGTTATTCAACCCGTCACCGTCGAAGTCGCCCCAGGCGCCATTTTCGCCGGCGGCGTCATTGGGATTAAGGCCGTATTTCTGTTCCCACCAGTCCGGCAGGCCATCGCCATCGGTATCGGTCGAATCCGGATTGGTCGGATCCAAGCCATCCAACCACGAGTTGGTGGCCACTCCCCGCGCGCCCTTGAAGAAATAGAGGTCCGTAATCCAATTCTGCCCGTTTATATAAAATCTATTATAAGGATTGGAAGTAATTGGCAGATAATTGGGTGGGACAACGACATCCGTGCTTCCAGGATTATAATTAGTGGAGAAATGGTAAAAATCGTCCAAAGGCGGGACCAGCGCCCGATGCTGGGCGTGATCCTCGGCCGAAACGATATAATTATAGGCGCCGTTTAACCCGTAATACATGGTCGAACGGAGCGGGTACGTCGCCCACCAGGTGACGGGCTGATGAAAACTCATGGTCGTGTCGAGGTCCAGCAAGCCATTAGGTGCCACGGGCTCATCCAAAATACCGGCGCTATTACGATGCTGAGGATCGGGCACGTCATCGAACGAATAATAATGCTGGATGGCCGAGTTCGTCATGTCGGACCAGGACAAGCGCTGATTCTTGGTTTCACTGATCTGAGCTTGTGTCCTGGGGCCGTCCCAAACACGGACTTCATCGATACAGCCGCCAAAAAAGTTGGCGCATACGACGACGGTGTCCGGGATAAATGTGCCCGGGGTCAGATCGCTGGCGCCGATGACGATCGACTGCGGCGAGCCGGCGTCGGGGACGGCATTGTAGCCTGTGGCGGGCAACTCGGTCGTATGCAACGTAGCGCTGGCCTCGCCATTGACATAAATCGTCAACTCGGCGCCATCGTATGTCCCCGCCACATGGAACCAGTTATTGGCCTGCCGGCTCGATTCTTTCGCCGTGGCCTGGTAAGCGCGCAAAGCGCCGCGCCCGTTGTAGCGGATATAGGCTAAACCATTCGTGATGCCCAACCGGAAGTTCGCGGCCTGTATTCTCGTTGCCGGGTTATACGGATTTCGATACAAACCGGCTTTTTCCACAATCACAAAATCGCCCTTGCGCGTGGAGTCGTCCGGTTTGACCCAGGCTTCCACGCAGAATTTGGAAAGGACCGAAGACGACACGATATACCAGGAACGCAGGCTCCGCACAAAATCATCGGTTCCATTCACGTACAAGGCCCGGTTACGGATTGGATTGCGCGAATCGCGCGGATCGTCCCCCGACTCGCCGGCCGCGGCATTGATTTCCGCGTAATCGCCTTTGCCGTCATTGTCGGTGTCAAAGCCCTCGGTCATCTCAAAATCGAAAGGATATTTCTCAAATTCTCGGAAAAGCGGTACGCCGTAATCAGTGCCATAATTCAAGTTGACGAAACTATTGGGATCGTTCTCATCCGTGCGCCAGAAAGGGGTCGGATCGGTATGATAAAACGCGCGCCCGGAGTCGTACGAATATTCCTCCAAGTTGGGCAGGTTGTCGCCATCCGGATCCATCATATCCATGCCGAAATTAAATGGGCCGGCAATTAAATTCAACCTTTGGAAAATTTCCCAGGGATTATACCCCGCCGGACGCATGTGGGCGAAGTAAGCCGCGGCCGAGTTGAACGGCGCGTTATCCAGGCCGAACTGGAATCCAGGGGTGTTGGGATCGGCATCCCAGCTGTGATTGCCGATCCAATAATGCCATTCCCGCATTGAATAAGGATCTCCCAGCCTGATCCAATTCGGGAAGGCCAGACTCTCATACCCCTGCAAGGGATTCAAACCATGATAGACCTCCCAGTAATCGTCCATGCCGTCACGATCCGAATCGTGATCGTTGGCGCGCGTGGTGTGATAAGAACCGGCGTCCAATGCCAGGAGATTATTGGCCGGATAGTTTATGCGCAGCCAGTCAACATCCGTGTAGATTCCGTTCAAATACAGAAAAGACGGGCAGGTAAGATAATCGGGGGGGATAAACCATAGCAACCCGGCATGAGAAATATCCCACCCCATGCGTTCACGGGTGCGGAAATTAAGACCCCATCTGGCATCGCAATACTGCCATTCATCCACCGTGCCGGTCCAATACTCCTGGATATTGGAAAGCCCGTCGCCATCGTAATCCAGACGTGCATCCACATTGGTCACATTTGCGCCGTAAAACACTTCCCAACCGTCCGGCATTGCATCTTTGTCGGTGTCCCATCCGGTGGGATTGGATTTGTTTGCCTGCTCCGCATTGTCTCTCAACCCGTCCCAATCGGTATCGGTCGGATGGGGGTCATTGGGCGAGGGCGCAACCAGCACCCCGGGATCGGAAGGCCATATCTTGTTCGTCCAGGAGCCGCCTGGACCGCCGCAAGTGCCCAACGGATGGGTGGCATTGGCCCATTCCTCGAAATTAAAGAGCTTTTCGCCATCCCCGTCCGATTGTGCGTCAGTGCCGTCGTTGGGATTCATGCCGACATAAAGCTCCCAGCCATCAGGGATCAGATCGCCATCCGTATCCTGATTTTCCGGAAGTGTATAGCTGGTGCGCCGCCTGAAAACATCGGGCGTTTTGGGATCGTAATCGGGATAGTCGTTGTGGAATAAAGCCGCGCGCCCGTCGGCGTCCCATGAGAGCCTCCCAAAATAATCTCCACTCAGATATTCCTGGTAGGTGGTATAAGGTGACGAATTGGGCGCATTGACGTTAATTAGCGTTTCTTCCCCCGTGTCTTCATCGAACTCCACCCCTTTGACGGTATTTGTCCAAGCTGTGCGCGGATCGAAACTCGTTAACCCCGGGAAGGGATGCGCCGGCGCCATCAAATAGACCGCCTCGTGTTTTAACGGCGGATTGACTATGGCCACGTCTCCGGCATCGTAGCTCGAGTTGCCGTTCATATCCACCCAGACGGGATAGCCTTGCTTGAAGCCGCCCAGCCCGGTATTTGTGCCGTAGAACACCGTGTTTGTATATATACCCCCGGTTTGACCGTTGGCCAACGCCACGGCCGCCTTGACAATGGTGTCATGGTAAAGATCGAAGACATTGGAGCCGGTGTTGGTATAAATATTGACCCAGACGCCGAGCGGATTGGCCGCCGTGCTTCCGGCGTTGGTGCTATAGCACACCGTATTCGACGGGAAAGCCGTCCCCCTCGTTCCGGTGGTCAACACAAACCGGTTGGATGCCACCGCGTAAAAATCGCCATCCGGATTCAACAAGCCGTTGACATTATCGAGCGCATTGCTGTTGCCGCCGCAAATATTCACCTCCCACCAGTCGTCCATGCCGTCGCCATCGGTGTCGGCATGGGTGGGATCGGTCCAAGTGTAGGAATATTCATCCGAGTCGGAGACATCGTCGCGGTCGTAACTCATCTGGCCCTCGTCCATGAAAATGCCGCCGGAGGTGCGCCAAAAATTCACCCAGCTCAAATTGGCGCTATTGGGCAGTCCGTTGTCGGCGCGCCAATACCAGAAATAATATTTCCAGCCGTCGGACACCTTGGTGTCCGCGCCACCCTCGGCGTTCTGGGTGTCGAATTCCGTCGGATCGGTCTTGGGATCATCGTCCGGAACCCATGTGCCGTTGGGGCCGTTGGTCAGGTAATATCCGTCCAGCCCCTTGCATTCGAGCAAGGTCGTAAACGGCACGCCCTTCGAATAACCGAGTTCCATGCCGTTTGTCGGCAACTCCACTTTCCCGTGCTTCAAAAGCGCGTCGCGCTGGAGCGGATAGCCGGGAACACTGCCGCCCGGCCCGCTGATGGCAACCAGGCCGCTTGAAGCGTCCACTGAAACCGACGTGGGCGGATTTGTGCTCGTGCTGGGGATAAAGTCACCGTCGGGATTGGCGTAGGGGTTGTTCGTCAGGTGCCCAAACCATTTCATTTCCCAATTGTCCGGCAAGTCGTTCCCGTTGGTATCGTTGGTGCTTGTGATATCTATGAACGCATACGTGACGGTGACCGTCGGCGCCATGGCGCCGACGATATTGGTGGTGATGTCGGGCGGCGTGACATAGCCCGATACGGGATTGAAAACGAGCGTATAACTGCCCGTCGGAATGGGGGAAAGAAACCAGGAGTTTGTGTAGGCCGCCCGATAGGCGCTGCTGTTGTTTATAAATGCCGACGGCGAAGTAATTGACCACGTGGCTTTGGCGCCGGCGACCAATCCGGAGACGACGACCGTAAGCTCGTTCGTATAGGGCCGATAATTCCGCGTTAGAATCGTATCGCTCGTCAAGGCAATCGACTCGTCGGGCGGCGAATAAAAATCGAGCACCGCTTTATATCGAAGCGTGTGCGAGGTGTTTGTGCTCAAGGACTTGCTGGCGCCGGTGAGGCGCCAAATGCCATCGTTATCCACCATCCACATGGCGCCCGCGTTCACCGCTTCAAAGGGCTGTAAATCCATAGTCAGCGTGTACGCAGATGCGGGCGCCAGGGTATAAGTCCCGGTAATGCTGTTGACCACCGGACTGGCCCCGGTGATGTTGGTGGTGATGTTGGCCGGCTTGGTATAGCCAGACACGCTCGAAAACACCACTGTGTACTGGCCGGTCGGAATTGGCGTAAGATCGTAATTGTCGGCATACGAAGTTTGATACGCGGATGAATTGGTCCATTGAGAGGGGCTCGTCACACTCCAAGAAACCGGCGAAGGCATGCCAACCGGCCCCGCAACCGTCACTGAAAGGGTGTTTGAGTAGGGGACGTAGAAGTTGGTATTAATCGTATCGACCTCAAGGTAAAGACTCGTGGAGACGGGAACATAATAATCGCGCATCGCGCTAAAATTAATCACATACCAGTTTAGCGTTTGCTCAGATACCTGTTGCCCACTGATATTTGTTGTCGCCGTGTAGGTAAGAATTCCCCACCGCGCATTGGCTTGAATAAGAGCATGTCGGGTTTGATAATCTATTCCCGGATAGTCACTTCCAAAATAATTGGTCGCGATATCCAAAACATATGTGATATTAGACGTTGCCGCGAACCCGGCGCGTGGGGTGAGCACCAGGAGGGCGAGCGTCGCCAAGAGCGCGAGGGTTCCCCGTCGCGACCAGGCGAGAGCGCTATGGCGGAGCGCGGGGCGCGATTTATTGGACTTGACCAATTTAGAGTTCATGGCGCTGAGCTAATTCAGGCAGTAGTTATCAAGCCACCACAATACGACCCTATCCGTTCCGGCTTTGCCGTGGCGTAGCTTTTAGCGAAGCCTGGGCAACCCAAAATGCTTCTGAAACTGCTATTGGGGAGCATAGCACATTCAATCGAATATAAGCAACCTATTTTTTATAAAAAACTTCCCGATTGCGCCTTATCCCCCCTCCTCGCTTTTTTTGTAGGGCGCGAATGGTCCCGGACCTTCGCGCCGCGGTTCACCACCACCCGCCCGCACACGTCACCGACCACGTCACCGCACACGGCGGGAAGGTCTCGAAAACTCAACCATTCCCGCCCTACAATCATTCCCGCCTTGCAATCTCACATTCCCGCCCTACAATCATTCACGCCTTGCAATCATATTCCTTATCTTCCCTGTAGGGCGCGAATGGTCCCGGACCTTCGCGCCGCGGTTCACCACCACCCGCCCGCCCACGTCACCGCACACGTCACCGCACACGGCGGGAAGGTCTCGAAAACTCAACCATTCCCGCCCTACAATCATTCCCGCCCTGCAATCTCACATTCCCGCCCTGCAATCACATTCCTTATCTTCCCATCTTACAACCTACAACAATCGCGCAAAAATCTCTTCCGGCGTCCCGGAATATCTGTAATCCTCGTTTTTTGCACACAACCCAGCCCGAACCGGATTTTGAACCACATAAGCCCATTTATCGCCCATACTTTCATCCGACCGAAGCAAATGGTCGAAAAATTCGCACTGCCATATTGCACCGCGAATACCATACTGATGGAGTATTTGAGTTGAGGAGGATTTCCAATTCCGCATCAGAGAACTTATGGCCTGTTCGCGATGTTCTTGCGGAAGCGCGAACATATGAACATGATCAGGCATAAAGCAAATCAATGGAATCCTCCAATGAAGCTTGGCGGCTATTTTTATGAGACAGCTTAACGCCAATTGGACGGTGTTCGACACATCAAAAACTATGCGGCGGCAAAAACAACATTGTGTAACAAAATAATTAACAGGTCTTTCAGAAGGCAATCGAACTGGGATGCGATGCAAGTGTTGCCTCGCAGGCAAACCTAAATAATCGGCTTTAATCGCATCCATGTTGCTGCCTTGATCGCTTGCCACCTTGCGTACCCTAACGCCCCCCCCCTTGTCCGCATTCTAAAGACCCGCCGCCCACGGCGGGAAGGTCTCGAAAACTCAACCATTCCCGCCCTACAATCATCATTCCCGCCCTACAATCATTCACGCCCTACAATCATTCACGCCTTGCAATCATATTCCTTATCTTCCCTGTAGGGCGCGAATGGTCCCGGACCTTCGCGCCGCGGTTCACCACCACCCGCCCGCACACGTCACCGCACACGTCACCGACCACGGCGGGAAGGTCTCGAAAACTCAACCGTTCCCGCCCTACAATCATTCCCGCCCTGCAATCTCACATTCCCTTATCTTCCCTGTAGGGCGCGAATGGTCCCAGACCTTCGCGCCGCGGTTCACCACCACCCGCCCGCACACGTCACCGACCACGTCACCGCACACGGCGGGAAGGTCTCGAAAACTCAACCATTCCCGCCCTACAATCATTCCCGCCCTGCAATCATTCCCGCCCTGCAATCACATTCCTTATCTTCCCTGTAGGGCGCGAATGGTCCCGGACCTTCGCGCCGCGGTTCACCACCACCCGCCCGCACACGTCACCGACCACGTCACCGCACACGGCGGGAAGGTCTCGAAAACTCAACCGTTCCCGCCCTACAATCATTCCCGCCTTACAATCTCACATTCCTTATCTTCCCTGTAGGGCGCGAATGGTCCCAGACCTTCGCGCCGCGGTTCATCACCACCCGCCCGCACACGTCACCGACCACGTCACCGCACACGGCGGGAAGGTCTCGAAAACTCAACCATTCCCGCCCTACAATCATTCACGCCCTGCAATCTCACATATTCCAGCCCTGCAATTCCGCAAATCGAAGGCTCACGTTCTTTCAAGCGGCCCAGCATACCAATCGCGTCAATCGGCGGGTGGGCTTCATATGCTGGATAGTATGCCGCAAAATCGGCCGCGATTCAAGAGCGGGGGGATGCAATAGCGTATCATCCCACGGCTGGGTCATGCTTGATTGCCGGTTATAGGTCATAAGCGTCGCGGATTGGGCAAAACGGATCGCGCATGATCTCGGCCCGGCGGCTACGTTCCATCCTATCAGCGCTATCCAGTGGCCAGCCAACTCCGCCACATAACGCAACCGCCGCCCGACCAAGTGTGCATTACCCAAGTAATGCCGCTCACAAATCAGTCCTGGGGGGACATTACACGACAGAACCGGGCGTCGCGTATCAGGTGTCGTGACCGTTCGCCAAGGCTACGCCGGACACGTCGGTGGGTAGGCAGGCGCCCTCCATAAACCATTATCGAGATTCACGAGATGATTTTTCTGGAGGACGGGCGGCCTCGCCCGCCATGCGGACGTAGGGTGAAAAGCGCGTTCGTAAAACAGAACGCCGGTCTTAGGCGATGATTTTGGCCCCCATTCACCGATTACATTTTTTGGTCTTTCTTGCCGTATGAAGCGTGTTCCTCGGCAACTGCGCAAGCAGTTCCGGCTTGCTCTTGAACGGGTATTCCAATCTCATACAGGAAGTCCGGCGACATGTCCGCCCCATTGTCCCATACAACGGTATCCAGATCCGGATCCAGTCGCGCAGTCCTAAAACGGCGAATATCCTTAAGCGGCTCGAAAATTTCCCCATCCAAATGTCGCTCCAGATCGACCGCCCTCACAATACAATCATCGAACTTTAGTCGAAGCTTGTATCCGGATGTGTACTCAACGGCGCAGATATAGTGCATCCCCCCCCCTATTCCAGAGGTTGAATCGGTTTGAGCGGTCTCTTTACGGCAGCGAGGTTCCAATTATCCATCAACTCATGACGATGAAAAAAAGCCCATTCCAGAACAAGCCCCATAACTCTCGGCGGCAACTCTCCTTCCAACACGGCCAGCTCGCCGATCGAGACTGAAACCCTGTGGTTCCCATACTTGGCATGAAAATGCGGAACGCCATGCTCCTGCCAATAGACGGCAATCACGATCCCAAAAAATCTGCTGATTTCAGGCATCAAGTCTCCAAAGCCTTTAAGTAGAAGTCTTCATGGTCAGCCGCTTTTTGCGCCCGCCACCCATCCCGTCCCGGAAACACAACAACTTCTCGCATAAGGTTGAACACTACAAAACAGGCCCGTATTTATCAACGACAAAATAGCGCCGATTTGCTTTTCGGGGAAACCATGCAAGGTTATTGGCGGTTACAATCGGGATGATTCAAGGACATCGCCTGTAACAGTTGTGTTCTCGATCGCGAATTTAATTTAGACAGCTCACGCACGGATGATCATGAAGGCAGGCCGCCAAACGGCGTAAAAACTTTCGTCCACAGACTGCGTGGATATAAAGATGACCGTGTCCTTCGGAATCAGCCTACAGACCACAGTCTTCAGCCTGCTTCGCCGCCGATCTGCACCACCTCCACCGGGCATTCGGGGATGGCGCCCAGGAAGAGCCGGCCGTACCACTTGCTCACAATCCGCGCATCCAGGATCGCAACGCTGCCTTCATCCGTGCCGGTCCGGATCAACCGCCCCACGCCCTGCCGGAACTTAAGGATCGCTTCCGGCAGGGAATACTCCTTGAACGGATCGCCGCCCCGGGCCTTGATCCGTTCCATGCGGGCCTTGATCACGGGCTCGTCGGGCACGGCAAACGGCAGGCGCACGATGATGACGTTGCTCAGCGCCTCGCCGGGCACGTCCACGCCCATCCAAAAACTGTCCAGGCCGAACAAGACGGCGGAATTTATGATTTCCGATTTCGGATTGCGGATTGCGGATTGCAGTCCTTCGGTGTTCGATATTCGATGTTGGATGTTCGATGTTTGCTTCTCTTCCTCCCTGCCGTCTGTTATCCGACATTGGGCATTGGGCGTTGGACGTTGAACGTTGGACGTTTGCTTCTCTGCCGCTCTTCCGTCGTTCGCCTTCCGGAACCTCTCCAGCATCGCATGCCGGGAAAGTCCCGTGCCCTGCACCAGGGGCATAATGCCCTCCGCCGCGAAAAACGGCGCCAAGTCCCGCGCCACCGCCTTCATCATCGCGGCATTGGTGAAGAGCGCGAAGGCCCGGCCTCGCGATTTTTTCACAAAATGGCGGATCGCCAGGGAGGCCGCGGCGGTGAAGGCGTTCTTGTCGTTGGGATCGGGCATGTCGCCGGCGATATAGACCCGCATCTGGCGCGTATAATCGAACGGCGAGCCCACCACCAAATCCCGGCAGCGCACGGCGCCAATGCGTTGCCTGAAATAGGCCAAGGGCGAAGCGTTCTTCGTTCTTGGTTCTTCGTTCTTCGTTCTACATTCGGCGTTGGACGTTGGGCGTTGGACGTTGGGCGTTTGCTTCGCTTCGCTGGCAACCGCCAGCGTCGCCGAGGTCAGGATCACGGAGGGGTAGGCCTCGAAGAGGGCTTTTTCCAGGATCGGCGCCACCGCGATCGGCGCGGAATACAGCACCCACTGCCGGCGGCGCGCCCCCTCCGATGCCACCCAATAGACGTGATTGTCGGCCGTCTGCTTCAGAAACATATCCAGCGCGGCGCACATTTCCAGTCCGCGCCGCGCCGCGGCGTTCAACTCCGTTTGAAGATCGGCGTCCTCCAGGGCTTCGGCGATGCGCTTGACGGCGCGCGCGATTTTTTCCTGGCGGGCGCCCAGGAGCGTCGCAAACACCAGCGGCGCGCGGACAATGCGCCGGGTGTCATTCTCCTCCAGATGCGCCCACTGGTTGACCTCCAGGAAAAAATGCTCGACGTCCTCCCACATCCGTGACACCTCGCGGGCGAGTTCGCTTTCCTTCAACACCGCCAGCAGGCCTTTGCCGGTCTCGGGGGTATAGAGGCGCCGGAGCCAGTGCTCGAAGGCGCCCTGCGAAAGCCTCAGTCCCAAATGCTCGCTGGCCGCATCTTCCATGCAGTGGGCCTCGTCCAGCACGATGGTGTCGAAGGCCGGCAGGAGTCCCTTGCCGCTTTCGCGCAAAGCCAGGTCGGAAAAGAACAGGTGATGATTGAGCACCAGCACGTCGGCCTCGAAGGCCCGGGCGCGGGCCTTCATCAGGAAACAGCGCGCGTAATGCGGGCACTTGCGCGCCAGGCAGTTATCGTGCTCCGAGCAGACCTGGCTCCAGAGCGCGACGGATAGAGGAGAGCGGAGAGCGGAAAGTGTATTCTGACTTTCGTCGTCCGTCGTCTGCCGTCCGTCATCCGATTGCAGACCTTCGGCGTCCCGCGCAACGCGGGATAAATTCGATGCTTGCCACGCGCTCCGCGTGGTTCGATGTTCGATGTTGGATATTTGTTTGTTATCCCTGTCTTCCCATTCTTCATTCTGCATTCTACATTCTGCATTTGTTCTGTCTCCGTACCGGGTTTCATCGGCCCAGCGGCGCAGGCGGGCGAGTTCGCGTTCCTGGGCCTTGTTAAAGAGGTCGCCGCCGGCATGGCGCGCGCGTTCCAGCCGGCGCAGGCAGAGATAATTGGCGCGGCCCTTGCAGAGCGCCACCTTGAAATCCAGGCCCAGGCGGCGCTGAAGAAAAGGCAAATCCTTAAAGACCAGTTGTTCCTGGAGGTTGATGGTATAGGTGGAGACGGCCACCGGCCGCTTTTGTTCCCTGGCCAGCAGGATGAGCGGCACCAGGTAGGCAAAGGTTTTGCCGACACCCGTGCCGGCCTCCACCGCCAGGTGTTCCGGCGCGAGGATCGCCCGGGCCACCGCCTCGGCCATGGCCGCTTGCTGGGGCCGGGCCTCGAACGCAAAGCCGCCGGCTTCCGCGACGCCGGAGCGGGCCAAGACGCCGTCGGCCATGAAAAAAGCGCGAACCTGCTCCGGAATTTGCGAAGGTTCATCGACGATGGGATCCGGCGGCGCATTCATTGGAAAATAAATCCTTGCCTGGATGAGTTGCTTTTTGGTATTGATATAAGCGTTTGTCAAGCGAGCGTAGCTCAGTGGTAGAGCTCCACCTTGCCAAGGTGGTTGTCGAGGGTTCAAATCCCTTCGCTCGCTCCAGCCTTCGCCCTTCGGGCTACGGCTGGGCAGGCCCTCAAGAAGAAGGGCGAAGGCTGTCCCGCCGGAGCTTTACGCGCAGGCGGACATGTTATGAAGATTGTTTATATTCTTCAAAGTGTCCGTTATCCAGATCGCCATTACACCGGCATTACAAGCGACTTTAATCAACGCTTGGCTGACCACAATAACGGGAACTGCCCCCATACTTCCAAATACCGTCCTTGGCGGTTATTAACGAGCATTTCATTTACTGAAGAGTCCAAGGCTCAAGAATTTGAACGATATCTTAAATCCGGTTCGGGTCGAGCGTTCGCACAAAAACATTTTTAAGTTTGTTTCTATTCTGCATTCTGCATTTCCCCGCGATATCTTCGGATCAGCGCATTGGTTGACGCATCGTGCCGCAGGTCCGGCTCGGTCTTGGCGCTCAACTCCGGCAAAATCTTGCCGGCGAGTTCCTTGCCCAGTTGAACGCCCCACTGGTCGAACGAGAAAATATCCCAGATCACGCCTTGCGTGAAAATCTTGTGCTCGTAAAGCGCAATCAGCG
>Ga0265297_10006681_pt1 | contig 16546 bp, 18 predicted proteins | sample Munlanlwell13791_FD_192502 | JGI IMG/M metagenome (GOLD analysis project Ga0265297, IMG submission 192502) | Leachate microbial communities from a municipal landfill in Southern Ontario, Canada - Leachate well 137-91 | ecosystem: Engineered > Solid waste > Landfill > Unclassified | place... | reverse complement strand
TGCTATTAAAATTCTTACTAATTTTTTCATTATTTTCACCTCCTCCAAAACGAATAAATCACTGTTAATTAAATTTTACTTCTATACCAGTTTTTAAAGACTACTATATACTCTTTAATCTCCTGGTTGAAAATCAATAGAATTATTATAATTATCAAAATTACAATTACGGCTATTGCTACCTTCTCCCATACGGTAAATCGGGATTTTTTATCTTCGTCACCAACCATCACATCATAAACTTATATTGATTGTCTGGTTCTGCTTTCTATAAAATCATCCAGGCTGCCCGCAGGAATCCTCCATGAACTTCTTCCTTCTCTTACCTTGAATCCTTTCAGCCTTCCTGTTTTCAATAAGTTCCATATATTATCCACTGATAATTTTAGAATTCTTGCAACCTGCTCGGCTGTATATAAAACCGGTTCCCTGTAATCCGGTTTCACTGCCTCTTCGCCTATAAATTCTTTTAAAAACTCTTCCAGATCATTCTCTTTTATTCTTATAGCTTTGCCCATCCTTATTGCCGGTAATTTCTTTATCATAACCACTCTTATTACCTCTGCTTCGCTTATACCAACCATTTCCGAAACTTCTTTTATGGTATATAACTTTTTTTCTTCATTCATTTTTAAAAAATAACCTTTTCTAGATCAGGCATACCTGCTTGTAAATCAAGAATGTTAAAGGAACTTCCGCCGCTGGCTATGATTCTTCTTCTATCTTCGGGTACAAAAGATATCCGGTCGTAAACGGAAATACCCGATACATCTCTCCATTCGTCTATATAAGTCTTTTCATTCCGGTTAATCTTATTGAAAATAATCCCTTTTCTCTGCCCGGGGGGAAGGAATTTTTGAAAATTGATAACTCTCGGAACCATTTTTATATCCGGAGATAGGACCAGGATGGAAGTAGTAGAAAGATTCAACATCTCAAGCGAAATATTGTCATACCGAAAAGGAACATCGGCAATTATTATGTCATATTTGTTCCTGGCAGAATAAACTATGCTGTCCAGCATATCGATATTGAATTTATCGCTCTGATATATGGACAATGGGGGCTGAAGGATATCGATCCTGTCATTACCGGCCAGGCTTATTACAGATTTATCAAAACAATCTATCCCCTGGGTAATCTTTTCTATGAACACACTTAAATTCGGTGATAAATTCAAATCAAGATTAATCGCGAGATCCGATGGGCCCTCACAAAAATTCAAATCTACGATCAATATTTTACCTCTGACAATATCTTTCAAATACCATGCGAAATTAAAAACTATGCTGGTTTTTCCGACACCACCCTGAACCGAGTAAAAAGAAATCACCTGCTGTGGTATAAATCTATAACTTCCTTTATCTTTTGGATCCGGTTTTGAATTCAAATCATCTACAATATCCAGTATCCTTTTCAGATCATCTATTTTTTCTATATTTTCGGTAAAAATATTCCCGGATAGAGTACTTTTTTTATCATTCGAATCGGTAATAATAACCTCACTGTCCGTATTGTCATTTATATAATCTAAGATTTCTTTATAATTCTTTAATTTTGCCGATATTACAATATATTTTGGCATATATTCTTCTAAATAATGCTTGATGTAATTTGTATTGTTTAAAATCAATATATTGTGATTTTTTAGTTTTATGCGCGGTAAATTTTGGGTGAATTCTTTATTTTCGGTTATTACAAGAATTATTTCCATATTTTGAAGTATTGCTAAATTATAATACAAGAATTATAAAACAGTTATAAATCAATAATAGAACTATAATATTTAATTGTCAACGGTTATCCTGGCTAATTTACCGTTTACTACTGTTATTCTCTGCTTGGACTTAAAAATATTAGGAATTTTAAATTATTCTTGGGTCAAATAGGATAATTATAGTTATTTAAGTTAATTGATAAGTATAAATTAGTTTTTTAAAATTAAAATATATACAATTGATGATTATCTTGAAAGAAGTTTTGCGGTTAATTTCAAATCTTCATCTGATTTTACACTGATTTCCTTGTACATCGATCTTTCACCGGCAATTATTTTTATATTTTTCCTGGGTACACCAATCTTACCGGAAATAAAATCTATAAGTTCTTTGTTTGCCTTCCCCTTTTCGGGTACAGCGGCAATTTTTATTTTTATTCTGTCACCGTAAAAACCATGAACACGGGTAACCGCTGAATTAGGTTTTATAATCAATTTTATTGTTTCAGTCTTCATCGGTTTTAAAGAAATCATTGATTATATCCGGATTGGCTATATCTATTTTCTTTTTCATTCTCCTGGGTTTATAGTCATAATCCATTTCTTCCTTCTCTTCGGACTGGTAAATTTCCGGTTGTTTCTTTTTCTCTATATCAGCTTCCCTCTCCTCTTCTTCTTTCCCCTCTTCTTTTTTCTCCTCTTCCTCTACTTCTTCTTCTACTTCTTTTTCTACTTCTTCTTTTTCTACTACTTCTTCTTCTATTTCTGTTCTTTCATTCTCTCTTATGCTTTCAAGTATATCTAATCCTTTTTCGCCGGAATATGTTGATTTTTTATTTTCCCGGATATTTTCATCTAAATCCGTGTTATTTGTTTCCTGATCCTTCTTCTTAATTTCAGGAATATCAAGAAATATTCCTTCCCCTAATTTTGAAGTATTTTTTTTCAAGTCCTCTACCAGTTTTTCAATCTTGCCTTTAAAGTCTTCATATTTCATGCTCAGTTCTTTTATATCCTTTTCCAGCCCTGCTTTCCTGGTCAACAAATCTTTATATGATTTCTCCTGCTCTGCGACTTTAGTTCTTATCAACTCCTCGGCTTCCAATTCTGCCTTCTGTTTTATATCCTCGGCAACCTTATGGGCAGATACAAGTGCTTCCTGGATCACCCTTTTCATTTCACCTGATTCTTTATTTCCCTCGTATTTTAATCTTTCGATATTTTCCTGAAGCTCTTTTTGAGATCTTTGTAATTTATCGAATTCCGCCGTAAGAATGTCTAAAAATTTATCGACCTCTTCAGGTTTATATCCTTTAAATACAACATGAAATTCTTTTTTCTGGATACTCTCCGCATTTATATTCATTATTTCCTCCCCATACTTTTATCCGTATATATCTATATTTTATAAAAAGCTGCAAAAATACTGCAGCTTTTTAATCAAGCAGATCCTTCAGCTCCTTCGCTCTCTTTTTAGCACTTTCTATGACCCCGTAAACTATTTCATCAAGTCTATTTTTTTCAAATTCTTTAAGGGCTCTTTCGGTTGTACCGCCAGGAGATGCAATCTTTTTGATTAAATCGTCAAGTTCGATTCCGGATCTATCAATGACAGTTGCTGCTCCGTTCATGGTGCCAGTTACCAATTTTTTTGATATTTCCGGATCCAGCCCATTTTTTATTCCAGATTTTATCAAATATTTACAAAAAAGAAAGAAATAGGCCGGTCCGCTTCCGCTTAAGGCAGTTGCTATATCCTGATACTTATTATCGATTATCACATAATCTCCTGTGCTTTTTATCAATTTCTCAGCAAAAGATAAATCCTCATCTCTCGTAAATCTGCCCCTGCTTATGGCAGCCATACCTTTTCTAAACAACGCGGGATAGTTGGGCATTACCCGTATGACCGAAGCATTCGAATCCAAAATTTTTTCTATGTAATCTGTAGATACTCCGGCTGCAATACTTATAATTGAATTTACCTTATGGTCGAAACAAGTCCTGATCTCGTTCAGTACAGTTTTAATATCCTTTGGTTTCACAGATAAAAGAACATATCTGCTTTTTTTTATGACATCCGAAATTCCTTCGGCCAGATATACATTATAATTAGTTTTAATATAGTTTCTGCGGGAATTGTCTATGTCATAGGATATAATTTCATCAGTGTTTAAAAATCCTGAATCCAGTATTCCTCCAAGTATTGCTTCGCCCATATTTCCGCAGCCTATTATTCCCAGTTTATAACCGCACAAATAAATATCCTCTTTTTTTTAAAAGTGATCATAAAAACCCTCTTCCCGCAGCAGTTCTTTTTCTTCGGAACTGACTTCTACATTGAAAGGAGTAATTAAAAAAACTTTTTCTGCTACTTTTTTAATATTCCCTTCCAGAGCATAAGTAAGCCCGCTGCAAAAATCGATTATCCTTTTACCCAATTCCTGATCAGCTTTCTGCAGGTTGATTATCACGGGAATATTATCCTTGAAATTGTCTGCAATTACCTGTATCTCCTCAAATTCTTTGGGCTCTGCAATAAAAACCCTTGACTTGATTCCATCTCTTCCGGAACCGATCAATGAAATTTTTCTGGATGGTTTTGAACCAAAAATATGACCCCTCCTTGGACTCTCTTTTTCATAAGCTTCATGAACAGAATCTATTTTACCACTTTTATCCCTCGATGTTCTGACTTTTACTTTTCCTGTTTCCCCGCCTTCCGTCTCGTCCAAATCTATTTCATCTTCATCGGATATACCAAAAAAAGAAAGAGTTTTCTTAAAAAATCTACTCATTTGACCTCCTCTGTATGATTAAAATTCATTTAAAAATAATAGAACCGATCCTTATCATTGTGGCGCCTTCCTCGATTGCCACCCTGTAATCATTGCTCATCCCCATCGATAGTTCTCTTAACCTGATATTTTTAAAATCATTATTCGACTTATCACGGAGAATTCTTAATCTGCTGAAAATTTCCCTTATGTATCCGAAATTTTCCGTTAAAGGCGCAACAGTCATCAGACCCTCTAAATTTATATTTTTAAAATTGAACGATTTTTCAATAAAATCATGCAAATCCTCCGGTTTCATACCATATTTAGACTGTTCCCCTGAAATGTTAACCTCTGCTAATAATCTTTGAACTTTATTTAATTTTTTAGCTTCATCGTTTACTTTATTTAAAGTACTTATATTATCTATTGAATGTATGAATTCTACCAGCGGAACTACTACTTTTATTTTCCTGCTCTGAAGATGTCCGATAAAATGCCGCAGCAGATCTCCTTTAACCGCATTATATTTTTCTTCCAGCTGATCTGCTCTATTTTCCCCAAAATTCCTGATACCCAGATCGTAGACCGATTTTACCTGTCCGGCAGAAGCATATTTAGCAGCAGCTATGATTTTTATATCTCTGCTGTCTCTACCGATTTTCTTACAGACAGTATCTATTTCTTTTTTTAGATTATTGATATTCCTTCTCAATCTTTCAGCTTCTTTAATTGGGTCAATGCTATCTTCCATAATTTAATAATTACAATTACTTGATAATTGCTATTCCTGCCTGTCTTCCGGTTTCTTTGTTTCTTCTGTATGAAAAAAAATTCTCATTACAATGAGTACATTTCCCGCAATCATAAATATTTTCTTCACTTATTCCTGATTTTTCTAACTGTATACGATTTAGATCAACAAGGTCCAGGTAAATATCATTGTTTTTCTTTGCAAAAAAACTTCCCAGACCAAATTTATCCGTAAATTTTTTTAGGACATTATTATCGATTTTATAACAGCATTTTCTTATACTGGGACCAAAAGCAATAAAAATATCTTTGCTTTTACTTCCGAAATTTATCTTCATATATGAAATTACTTTTGCTGGCAGTTCCTGCAAAGTCCCTCTCCATCCGGCATGAACGGCGGCAATCACTTTCTTGTTTATATCTGTCACAAGTATTAGATTGCAGTCTGCCCCCATTACCATAATCGGTATATTTTTCAAATCAGTGATCAGGCAATCAGCTTCTTTCATAATATTGTCCGATTCAAGGTTCATGTTTTTATTGATATTCAATATATTTGTTCCGTGTACCTGTTTTGCCGAATATATTTTTCTATTTTTTTTCAGTTCAAGTTTCTTTAAAATCATTTCCCTGTTCTTCCTGACATTTTCCTCGCTCTCGCCGGTATAGTAATCAATATTAAAAGAATCAGACTCACCGTTATCCTGTACGCTTTTACTGGTTGTAAAACAAAAAATTATTCCATGATTATTTTTTAAATAATTCGATAAATATACTGGAAGGTTATGTGCCGATATATTTTCCATACCTATCATTTCAAACTTTCCGATCATTTGAGATAGATTATTTTTTATTTTTTCTCAAGAAAGTAGGTATATCAAGATAATCGTCATCCTCTATGGATTTGAAGTCATCCTCTGATATTTTTTTAAAATCTTCTTTTTTATTTTTTTCGGATAATATTTCTTTTTCAAATTCAAATAATTTTTTCTCTACTTCTTTTTTCCTCTTCTGACTTTCATCCGGTTTTGCTTTTGGAGCTTTCCGGGATTCGAATCCGGTTGCAATAATAGTGACCTTTACATTATCATTCATGCTTTCATCTATAACCGCCCCAAAGATGATATTGGCATTTGGACTTGAAGCATTTCTTATAATTTCCGCTGCCTGATTAACTTCAAAAAGTTTTAAATCCGGCCCGCCGGATATATTAAGCAGAATTCCATTTGCCCCTTCTATAGAAGTTTCAATCAAAGGACTGTTAATCGCGTTCTGGGCAGCTTTTATGGCCCTGCTTTCACCTGATGCCGTTCCATCCCCCAGTATTGCATTCCCTGCATTTTTAATAATCGATTTTACATCCGCGAAATCCAGATTAATAAGCCCGGGCAGAGTTATTAAATCAGTGACCCCTCTTACACCTGCTCGGAGTACATTATCTGCCAACCTAAAAGCATTAAGAAGCGTGGTATTATCATCGGAAATCTCCAGCAGCCTGTCATTTGGTATGATTATCAGAGTATCGACTTTGTCTTTTAAATTGTCGATTCCTTCTTCGGCCTGGCACATCCTCTTTCTGCCTTCAAATGTGAATGGTTTTGTTACAACCGCAATCGTCAGACACCCCGCTTCTCTGGCAGCCGCCGCAATAATAGGAGCGGCACCGGTTCCTGTTCCACCGCCTTCGCCTATGGTCAAAAAAATCATATCCGCATCTTTTACAACCTCTTTAATAGATTCTATAGATTTTTCTGCAGCTACTCTTCCTATTTCAGGGTTAGATCCTGCTCCCAGTCCGCTTTCACCTATCAGCACTTTCCTGTCGGCACTTGACATCATAAGCGCCTGGGCATCAGTATTTACCGCCACGAATTCGCATCCGCTCAAATTATCTTCCATCATCCTATTTATGGCATTACTACCGCCTCCGCCTACTCCTATTACCCTTATGACTGCGTAATAGCTTTTATCAAAATCCATACTCACTGCTATCACCTACTTTCATTTTTTAAAATTTTTAAAATAAACTCTTTAAATCTGTTAACAAAAGTATTTTGCTCTTTCTTTTCTCCTATCTGGTCCAGAGTCCGGTAATTCTTCATCTGATAGGCATATTTTAATAAACCCACTCCTGTGGAATAGATAGGATCACTTATCACTTCCTGGGGTCCTTCTGTGTCATATGGAACTCCCAATCTCACAGGTAAATTAAAAACAGAATTTGCAAGCGGAGCCAATCCTTTAAGCATAGATGACCCTCCTGTTATAACCAGCCCGCAGGGAACTTCATGTATGAAACTATAACCTTCAACCTTTTCTTTAACAAGACCCAGCATTTCCTTTACCCTGCAATTAACTATATTATACAATCTTATGTTTAATGTTGTCTTATTACTATCTATCTTTATGTCGCCTATATTTACTTTGTTTAAAGTATCGTAAAAATTGTAGTCTACATTGGCAAATTTTCTTTTGATTTCTTCTGCTTTTGGAAGTGTTATGTTGAGACCAATGGAAATATCATTCGTTATCAAATCTCCTCCTACAGGCAGACAGTATGTAAATACCATCTTCTTATCTTTATATATTGCCACATCGGTCGTTCCCCCTCCTATATCAAGGAGTATTACTCCGCTTTCTTTTTCTTCCGGAGTTAGCACTGCCTCGCTTGAGGCAAGTGCCTCTATTATCATGTCCTCTACTTCAACTTTAGCAGCTCTTACACTATTTACCACATTATTTATAAGAGAAGCCGTTCCGTAAACAGCCAGCAACTCGACAGATAATTTATTTGCCGATAAACCTATCGGATCTATAATGCCTTTTTCCTCATCAATGACAAATTGTTTGATCAGAGTGTGTATAATCTCATATTGAGAAGACAGGTTCACTTTATTTGCTGTTGAAATAAGTCTATCTACATCTGCTTTTCTTATTATATTATTAGGTGAATTGATATTTACATCGCACCAGTTACTAATGAAAGAAATATGCTTTCCCGTTACTCCTATGTAGGCACTATCAACGAATACCTTTGTGGTTCTTTCTGCCATTTCTATCGAATGAAGTATGGACTTTGTCGCTTCATTGATATCTACAATAAGACCCTTCTTTATGCCATTGGAATGGGAAATCCCGTAACCTTTTATTTTTAGTATATTGTTTTTTTCTACCTTTCCGATCAAAGTGGTGATTTTAGTAGTTCCTATATCAATACCTGCAATGTATTCTTCATTTGCCGACAATTGGACCTCCGCTATCTTATCTTAATACAGGACTTTCCGGACTTCTTATATCGATTACATTATAATCCATTTCTTCCTCTAATATCTGTTTTAGTATTTCTATTTTTTTAACCGTATTGCTGCTGTCACCAAAAATTATTTCTTTTCCATCTGTGGTTTCGAATACAATGTCTCCTGAAATATTGTCTTCAAGCCTTGCTTCATTTATTGTATTTTTCATTTCTCTGTCAAAAGCTTTATAAATATCTATACAGCTCAATGCGTTCTTTTTTGCAATTTTTTCTCCTACATTAACATTATAACTGACTGCATTTTTTATCAGAAGTAAATCTTTGTAACTATTCAGATTTTTTTCTGCTATCCTGTCCAGAATCACTCCTTCGCCATCCATAAGGAAATAATCGTTCTTATACACTATTATAAGTTCAGGTTTTCTCTCGACCAGTGTTACTATTACTCTATCAGGAAAAATCTTGCTGAGCTCCACTTCTTTTACCCAGGTCAACCCTCCCGTTATTGTCTCTTCAACTGTTTTCTTATTGATTTCAAATATATTGACCCCTATTACTTCAGGTATCAGATCCAGTATTTCTTCATTCTTGTAATGTGTATTTTCTTCTATGTCTATATTTTTTACTTTAAAATATTCGCTGTTATAAAAATAGTTCAATCCCCAGACCGCTGATGCAAAAAATATAACAATAAGCAGTAATTTAATAAAACTCCAGATTCTTCTTTTGAGAATCTTTCTTTTTCTTGTCAGTATAATATTTTCATTATTTTTAATTTTATCACCTGAGACTATACTTTCAAACTTGCCAGATCCAATATTATCTCCACTAACAGATCAAAATCAATCCCGGCAGCTCCGGCTGCTTTAGGAACCAGACTTGTAGCGGTCATACCGGGCATCGTGTTTAATTCAAAAAAATAAGCATTGTTTTTACTGTCCAGAATAAAGTCCGCTCTTGATATCCCGCTGCATTCCAGTACTTTATGACATTTTATTGCTGTTTCCGATATATGGCGGGATAGTTCACTGGAGAGTTCCGCAGGAACTATATATTCCGTCATTCCCTTTGTATACTTTGCCTCATAATTATAGAAGCCGCTCCTGGGTTTTATTTCAATTATCGGAAGTGCAACCGGATCCTTACCTATGACACTTACTGTCAATTCACGGCCCTTTATATATTTTTCAATTAAAATTTTTTCATCATATTTTGATGCATCTTCAATGGCATGTTCCAATTGCTCGTCACTTCCCGCAATATTGACTCCTATAGTCGAACCTTCGCTATTTGGTTTGACTATTACCGGATAAGAAAGTTTTTTACCTAAAAATAAACCTGTTTTCGACGGATTTTTTTTGTTACCTGCATCCAGAGTGGTGTATTGGGGAGTAAGTATATCTTCATATTCTAAAATCTTCTTTGTGAGTACTTTATTGATTGCAATGGCGCTGCCAAGCACACCCGAACCTGTATATGGGATTTTCATGATTTCCATCAATCCCTGGACCGTACCGTCTTCGCCATACCTTCCATGAAGAGCCAGGAATGCCAGATTTATCTTTTTTAAGTCATTATAGAAATCATTTTTTAAATCTATGAAAGTAGTATTATATCCCGATTTTAAAAGCGACCTGTAAATATTTTCTCCGGTTAGAAGTGATATTTCTCTTTCAGAGGAAATTCCACCTGCTATCACTCCGATTCTTAATGATTTTTTCTTTTTTCTGATTTCGAGATCCTGGAATTTTTTTAATAAGTCAGCCATATTAAAATCCGATTAGCTTCACTTCATATTCTAATTCTATTCCAAACTTTTCCATAACCATACTCTTTACTATTTTAGAGAGGACAAATATGTCTTTCGAGGTGGCATTGTCAAAGTTTTCGATATAATTTGCATGCTTGCTTGATATCCTGGATCCGCCATAAATAAAACCCTTTAAACCGCATGCTTCTATTAATTCTCCGGCCGATCCGGAACCGTAAATAGGGTTTTTAAAAAAACAGCCGGAGCTTTTTGCATTTACCGGCTGCGTTAATTTTTTATTTTTTATTCTCTCTTTTATTTTTATTAAAATATTATTTCTATCAGATTTCCCGGTTTTTAAAACTACCCCTGTAAGTACCGCTAGATCCGGAATATAGAAATGACGGTAATTGAAATCACTATTTTTCAGAACACTGGATTTTTCCATGATAATTCCGTCATTATTTGAGATATAGTTTACATTCTCTATAAAATTGCAGATTCCCGTATTTTTGCTTCCGCTATTGCCCATTACACTGCCGCCAATTGTGCCGGGTATACCGGAGAGGTCCGAAAAATCATATCCTCTGTCTGCTGAATTATTCACGAATTTCGAAAGGTTATAAGCCGCCCCGGCAATGATTTTATCTCCATCTTTAAATTCCAGAAAATCAAAATCCTTTCCGAGTTTTATGATTGCAATATCATTATATTCATCGTTAAATATAATGTTTGTACCATCTCCCACTACTATAAACTTAATTTGATTTTTTATACAGGTGTCTATAATTTTTTTTAAATCTTCCATTCTATCCGCAGTAAAACAACACAGTGCCTTTCCGCCGGTCTTGATTGAAGTCAATAACGATATATCCGCATCAAAAACAATATTATCAAGCAAAGTACACTTTACTGCTCTCTTGATTTCTTCTCTGGTTAGTATTTCCCCCTTCATATTAATATCTCATAATTAAATTTTTAATATCTCGTCTGTGACCCTGGTAATATCTCCTGCTCCCATTAACAGTACCATATCATCCTGCTTCATATTGATTTCCAGATATTCGGTTACATCCTGCAGCTTTGGAATATAGATTATTTTATTTCTAAAACCATTATCTAATAGGGTGTCAATCAAAGTTTTACCGGTAATACCCGGTATTGGCTGTTCTCCCGAACCATAAACATCGGTAATTATAAGGATATCGCCTGTATCAAAACAACCGTTGAATTTATCTTTTAAATTAGCCAGCCTGGAATATCTATGCGGTTGAAAAACTATGATTATTCTTTTATTTTTTTCTTGAATGGCAGCTTCCAGCGTTGCTTTTACTTCAGAAGGATGATGTGCGTAATCGTCAAAAATAACGGCACCTTTTTTTTCTCCTCTTTTTTCAAATCTCCTTTTTACTCCGGTAAAAAGCTTAAGTATATCGGAAGCCTTTTCCATATCAAGACCCATACCATAACATACCGCAAATGCTGCCAGGCTGTTCTTTATATTATGCAGGCCCGGTACGTTTAGCTTTACTTCTATCTTCCCGGATTTTTTATCTTTCTCTTTATCACGGATAACAAGAGTATAAGAGGAAGTAAGATTAGAAAATTTTATATTTTCGGCATAAATATGATTTTCAGGATTGATTCCATAATATATAATTTTTTTATCATCGGATTTAAAGAAATCCTTTAGATATTCTTCGTCACCATTAAGAATTACCATACCTCCGGATATGGTATTGGTTATGAATTTTAGAAAGCTCTGTTTTATTTCATCGATATCTTTATAGAAATCAAAATGATCTCCCTCTATATTGGTTACCACGCTTATAAAAGGTTTGTATTTTAAGAAGGATCCATCGCTTTCACATGCTTCCGCTACCACGTATTCACCCTTTCCATGTCTTGCATTTGATCCCAATTCATTTAACTCTCCTCCAACCATTATGATTGGATCCAGATCCAGTCCCCTGAATATCAGGGAAATCATGGAAGTTGTAGTAGTTTTACCGTGGGTTCCTGAAATTGCAATGCCTTTCCTGCTGTTTAAGATCCAGGCCAACACATCGGATCGGGCAAGCAGGGGAATTTTTTTATTAACCGCAGCTCGCATTTCCACATTATTTTCCGGTATCGCTGTAGAATAAATCACTGTATCGGCACCTTCGATATTTTTTTTGTTGTGACCAATAAAGATTTTAATACCTTCATTTTTTAGAACACTTGTATAATGGGATTCTTTTATATCCGAACCTGAAACCTCAAATCCCATACGATGCAGTACATGGGCTATTGCGCTCATCCCTGCTCCGCCTATCCCGATAAGAAAGCACCTTTTACTCTTTTTTAAAACATCATAATTATTTTTCAACTTTAGTTCTCCATCAGTTTTGAAGTGATAATCTGTGCACTATTTATATGCCTTTCCTTTATTTCCATATTTTTCATATTCTTATATTTTTTATGGTTATCCTTCATAAGCGATTCTATAACTTCAGCTATTTTTCCACTATCAAGATCCCTGTCTTCGATCAGGATAGCTTTACCTCTTTTTGCCAGAAAAACCGCATTGTAGAATTGATGATTGGCAACTGCATCCGGATAAGGAACAAGTATCGAGGGTATGTTATATTCAATTAATTCCGATACAGTATTTGCGCCCGCTCTTGAAATTATCAAATCCGAAATTCTATATATTTCCTGCATTTCATGTATGTATGGGAAAATATTTAAAACCAATTTATCCTCGGATTTGAAAAACTTATTTTTACTACCAGCGAGTTTATCATAGAAACGGCTGCCGCAAATAAGTAAAATCTGGATCTCATCATTATTTCTAAAATAATTGTAAAGATCCATAACAGTGTTATTTATTTTTTCGGCACCCAGACTTCCGCCAAATGCAACTACTGTGAATCTACCTTCTTCAAGGCCCCATTTCTTGAATTCCGGTTTTATGTTCACCGATTGTCTTATCGCTTTTCTTAATGGATTTCCAGTAAAAACTACCCTGCTTTTTTTTACTTTAAAATATCTGGCCGTATCCTTAAAACTAATAAAAATATATTTCGCAAATCTGGAAAATAAATTATTCAGCCTTCCGGGAATATAATTTTGTTCATGCAGGGCTATCTTTTTAAAATTAAAAATACCCGCTGCAAGGACAGGAGCACAAATATAACCGCCCATACCCAGTATTATATCAGGTTTAAACCTCAACACTATCTTTAATGATTGAAAAAAACCTGAAGTAAACCAGTATAAAAATTTCATTGTATTTAAGAATTTTCTAAATATATTTCCGCTAAGAATCAAACCGCTGGATTTTATGTTTTTATAGTTTATATTAAACGCCGGTATTAACTCTTTTCCCAATCCTTTATTGGTCCCTACGAAAAAAAGCTCGCATAAAGGATAATTGTCTTTTATATATTCTATTATTGCCATGGCCGGATAAAGATGTCCTCCGGTTCCTCCGCCGCATATTAATATTTTTTTTCTCATATGACTCTATTGTTTAGATTTTAGATTATTTTATTTTAATTATCCCGATAATTCTGGATTCTTTTGAGGTAATGAATTTTGTCTGGATATATTTAAAAGTATACCGGCTGTTATCATACAGACAAGAAGCGATGACCCTCCGGAACTGATAAAAGGAAGCGTCAGGCCGGTTATTGGAAGTAGTCCAATTACCACGGAAATATTGATCAATGCAGGGATTATTATAATACTTGTAAGACCAATTGCCATTACTCTGCCAAAATAATCTTTTGCTTTAATACAGACTCTGATTCCGAAAACCATGAAGAGAACAAATAAAATAACTACAAGGATGGTGCCTACCAGCCCCAATTCTTCGCCTATAATCGCAAAGATAAAATCTGTATGCGCTTCCGGAAGATAAGAATACTTTTGTATGCTATTTCCGAGACCTAATCCGGTCAGGTTCCCCGAACCCAGAGCAATCAAAGACTGTGAGATCTGAAAATTGACCTCTCCTATTTCACCTTTTCCATTTAAGACCTCGATTATCCTGCCGATAAAGGCAAAAAGCCTTTGCCTTTGATAATCTTCTGAAAATAAATATGCTAACGTTACAGTCAATCCCATAAAACCAAGGCTAAAAAAATGTTTTAAGCTTACTCCCCCTGCATATAAAACTATAAATACTATTAACCCTATGACTACCACCGTACCCAGATCAGGTTCCAGAAATATCAGGACAGCAACCACACATAACGCCAGAAATGACGGAAAAATTATATTTTTGATAAGTTTATTATCCTTATATCTCCGGTCGAGATTATCGCAAAACATAATAAGCAGAGCTATTTTCACAAATTCGGAAGGCTGAATGCTGAAGAACCAGAAATTCAACCATCTTCTGTATCCATTGATCACGATTCCAAAACCCGGTATAAAGACCAGAGCAAGCAACGCTATTGATATAAGCATTATATAATTAGACAATTTTCTATAATAATGATAATTTATCCTTGAAGTTATGATAAAAAAAATAAAAGAAATTACCCACCATATTATCTGTCTTCTTATAAACCAGTAGGGATCGTTAAAGTATCTCTCACCTATCGAGGTAGATGAACTTGATATCATAATAAGCCCGATTATCGACAGTATCAAAGTCAAAATAAATAGAAAATAGTATTCTATATCGACTTTTAAAAAATTATATCGTCTGACATTGATTCTTTTTTCCATAGCACTTTATTTTTCGGAAAATACTAAATTTTTAAACTTGTCCCCTCTTTCTTTATAATCTTTAAACATATCCATACTTGCACATGCCGGTGAGAGCAATAGCACTTCTCCCGGGGCAGCAACTTCAAATCCTTTTCTTACGGCTTCTTCAAGTGTGCCGCATTTATATACATTATAATCGCAGGAACTTTTCATCACCTCTTTGTAAATGGATGAAGAAGTTTCTCCAATCAAGATAAGGTTCTTTACTTTTTTATTCAGAACCGGTATTAATTCGGAAAAATCCATGTCTTTGTCCTTACCGCCCATAATCAATGTAATTTCTTTACCAAAGTCATTGATAGCCACAATAGTCGCATCCGGATTGGTCGATTTAGAATCATTAAAACACCTTAAACCTTTTATATAACCCAGGTATTCCAATCTATGATCAAGGGGCTTAAAACTATCAATTGTTCCTTCAATGCTTTTTTTGTTTGCCCCCATTAAAACTGCTGCTGCAATAGAAGCCATGATATTGGATATATTATGTTTGCCTTTTAAAAGAGTATTTTTTATATTAATGTTTCCACTGCTTTTCCCTATCCGGTAATAGATATGGTCATTTTTATAACAAAGATCCACATTCTCTTTTGATTCCAGACCAAACTTAATTATTTCTGGTAATCGGCTCCGGTTTTTTAAAATGATCTTTATTTTTTCGTTTATGTTCCTGTCGTCAGTGTTGACAACCAACCAATCATTTTCATTCTGGTTTAACATCAATTTTAATTTCAAATCAATATAGTTTTCGAAAGTTTCATGTCTGTCTATGTGATCGCTTGTAATATTTAAAATCACGCTGATATGCGGTTTGAAATCATATATCCGTTCCAATTGAAAGCTGCTGACTTCTATTACCCTTATCAGGCTCTTCTGATAATCTGAATCTGCATTTTCGGGATCTATAGTATCTATTAATGGCAATCCTACATTACCGCAAACTATGCAATTATTCCCTGAATCTTCAAGAAGTTTTCCAATCAGATTTACTACTGTTGTTTTTCCATTTGTACCGGTTATGGCGATAGTCTTATTCTGTGCCTTATGGCTCAATAGTCTCCATGCCAGTTCCAATTCGCTCCAGATAGGAATCTCGTATTTTAATGCCAGTTTTATTATCGGAAAATTACCCGGGACACCGGGACTGATTATTACAAGATCCGTTTTTTTTAATATCTCTTTTTCCCCTGATATGTTCTTACCCAGTAATATTTCCAGATTATTATGCTCCGCATACAGAAATCCGTTAAATGCATCCTCAAGATTCAATCCCGGGTTACTATCGATTCCCGTTATGGAAGAACATGATCCAAGCAGTTTTTTAATTACTGAAATTCCTGTTTTGCCAAGACCTATTACAAGCAAATTTTTATTTTTAACCGGATCAAATATATCTGCCATCTTTATTAATCTATGAATTTTAAATAATAAATAAAAAATCCAACTCCGGCAAATAAAGCACTTACCAGCCAGAATCTTATTATAATTTTGGTTTCCGGCCACCCAAGAAGTTCAAAATGATGGTGGAT
>Ga0265297_10006680_pt1 | contig 16552 bp, 16 predicted proteins | sample Munlanlwell13791_FD_192502 | JGI IMG/M metagenome (GOLD analysis project Ga0265297, IMG submission 192502) | Leachate microbial communities from a municipal landfill in Southern Ontario, Canada - Leachate well 137-91 | ecosystem: Engineered > Solid waste > Landfill > Unclassified | place... | reverse complement strand
ACGTCGTAAAATGGGGCACTTTTGGCAGGTCAAGTATTTCCACAGTCAACCAGAGCTCATGGGCAATCTCGCAGGTTTTTCTGTAGTTAAGATTGAGGTAGGTTTTGAGCACCAGCAAGGAAAGATGTTGGTGCTGGGTATATGTCCTCTTCGAGAACTTGCAGGAAAACAACGGAATCCTGGTTTTCCGCAGGCATTTGAGGCAATGCTCGAATAGTTTGCCTATCTCTGATTTGTACATAGTAGCACTCCGGCTACTCTTTGGTCGCCAAATCAGAGATTGGCCGGAGCTACTATTCAAGCATTTCTACAGAGCCGCGATAGGGGAAGTTTTTTAAATTGGAACCGAGAAGAAGGCACACGGCAGACCAAGGTGAGACTTATGGCGATAAAGGTATCGAAAATATATGGGATGGATATTTACACTGATGGAGGCAAGTTCCTGGGGCGTGTCCAGGAGATACTTCTTGACCTTGAAAAGGGGGAAGTTGTGCGCCTGACCATGGAACCGCTCAATTCTGTTTCGAAGGAAGAGGCGCAGCGCATCCTGCGGGACAAAAGCGTCTTATACAAGAGTGTCAAGTCTGTGGAAGATGTAGTGGTTGTTTCAAAAGGGGCGGCGCCAGCCGGCCTTGAAGGATAATTTTATTTTGACTGGGATTTTTGTTCTTATAGCCCCACTCCCCCATACTTCCGTTAATATTGGCTTGTTTTTTATTTATTTTATCCCTTATTTTTAAAATTGCTGATAAAATTCTATTATTACTATTGTAACTATGGTTACAATATACAAATACAAACAAACAACATTTTCAATAGCGGAAGTTTGGGGGCCTCCTAAGAAAAATTTTTGATTAGCCATGGCGGCAGCTGGGAAAGAACAAAAAATAGCGGGAAGTGGATTTGAATTCAGCGACAAACAGAACAGCAGGTTCTGCCATCTCCACTGATCTCTGGGTTATGAGCCCAGCGGGCACTCCAAACTACCCTATCCCGCTGTAAGCGCTATTGGGGTATGTTGATATTAAAAGGCTTAGCGTTTTCGCACAATGAAGCGCGGGCGGGACATTGCCTCTTCAGGGAAAGGGGCATCTACCACCTGTTTTGAGTTGCTGTTCAGGTAATCCACCGCTTCTTCTCCCCCTTCTAAGCCGCTTTCTTCCCCACTGGCCGCTTCCAAAACATCGGCGCTTTCGGCAAAATCACTCAGGCGCGGTTCGCTCATTTTCCAAATATATGAATACCATCCACTATCCCGGTCCCTTACACGAGTATATGAAAAAAGGCCATGGTTGTGCAAGCGGTTAAGGACGACCCGAACATCACTTGCCTTTATCCCTGTTTTTTTCGCAAGCTCCTCATCAGACATATCCTTGTCGAATTCGCGGATGATGTCTATGGTGTTCTCACCACCCATCTCTATCAGCCGTTGGCGTGCGGTGGCGCTCGCAAGCACCGACAGGCGCGCGGCTTTTGAGTATAGCGCCTTTTTGACAGTCACATCTGTTTTTCCGCCCGCGTGGCTATGCCGGGCTGTTTTTTTCATGGCGGCGGATTTTTTTGGAACGGGCTTCCTTCCCACAAACCGTTTGGGGGAGCCGCCTTTCTGTTTGGAGATTTTTTTGCCAGGCATGTCGGTCCCGTCATTATTCACCACACAGGAGTATATATTCCTTCATTCATTCTCTCCACGAACAACAAGTTTGCCGCACTTATTCGGGACGATTCTCAATTTTCCTTTCATATCCTTCCCAAACCCCTTCCCTCCCCTTGCCCGGTCAAGGAAAAGGGCAAGCGCGGACACTTCGGAATGCGGCTGGTTCGCAACAGCAAGATTGAAATCCGCAAGCGCGTATGCCTCGCGCGGGACCTTGCCAGCGCCAACAACCACCAAAACATTTTTCTTTGAAAAGGCCTTTACCGGCTTTTCAAAATCCTCTCCGTACATCGTGAGATGCGCCACCACCCATCCTGCCTTTTTCCGGCTTGCTACAAAACCAGCCCAATCTTCCTCGTATTTTATCTGGAACCCCCCACCCCACAAGGCACACACCTTCCGGATACCTGCTATTACCGACTCATCCTTTTCGCCGCACAGCACCCCCTCGTCCGCGCCAAGCGCCCTCGCTGCCAGGAAAACATGCGTCGTTATCCGCCGGTCCCTTTTTGGACGGTGCCCAAGCCTAAGAACACAAATCTTGCCCATGCGCATTTTCCGCACCCACGCTTTAAAATCTCATATTCAAGAACCATCCATGAAAAAAATAATCGCAGATACCAACTTCCTGATGATGCCATTCGAGCACGGCGTAGATTCGGTTGGCGGGCTCCTGCGCCTCATAAACGGGCCCATAACCCTCCTCCTGCCGTCCGGCGTGGTTTCGGAGCTGCGCACACTTTCCGGGCGCAGGGGCAGGCGTGCGCAGGCTGCACGGAGCGCGCTTGCAAGCATCGGAAACCTGCGCGCGCATTTCAGGGTGGAAGAAGTGGAAAGCGAAGGCGCGGTCGATGAGTGGATTATTAAATATGCTGGCAAAAACAAAATTCCTGTCGCAACAAACGACGTTGTGTTGCGAGGGCGGCTGCGGGCATTGGGAGTGCCTGTGGTTGCGATGCTAAGCAAGGCGAAGCTTGATTTCGCCTAAGGCCGAACAAGGCATTTTGAGGTGGATTTGATGGTAAACACAATATTCTTGCCCGATTGGGCTCTCTTTGCCCCAATCGCCCTGGCAGTCGCTGCGCTCGCATACGGGTTCTACCTCTCCCATTCAATATTTTCCCGGAGCGAAGGCACGGAAAAAATGAGGGAAATATCTGGCGCAATCCGCGAGGGCGCGGATGCATACCTCAAGCGCCAGTTCCAGACGGTTGCGCTGTTCGCCGCGCTTCTCCTGGTTTTCATCTATTTCGTTCTTGGAGCCCCGATGGCAATCTCCTTCGTGGTCGGCGCGGTCGCATCCGGGCTTGCAGGCTATTTCGGGATGTACCTGGCGGTCCGTTCGAATGCGCGCGCGTCGCACGCGTCGCTTAGCAGCATGCAGGATGCGCTATCCGTACCATTCACCGCAGGCGTGGTGAACGGCGCGCTGGTCTCGGGCATCGGGCTGCTTGGCGTGGCGGCGGTATTTGCCGGCGCTTACCTTTATTTCGGGCAGAATGGGGCCGCCCTCTCCGAAGCGAGCTCGGCGCTCATCGGGTTTGGATTCGGCGCAAACATTCTTGCGCTTTTCATGCGAGTCGGCGGAGGCATCTACACCAAGGCTGCCGATGTCGGCGCAGACCTTGTCGGGAAGGTGGAAAAAGGGATTCCTGAGGACGACCCCCGGAATCCGGCGACAATCGCTGACAACGTTGGCGACAATGTGGGCGATTGCGCGGGCATGGGCGCGGACGTTTTCGAGTCCTACACCGTGACCATGATTGCGACAATGGTCCTCGCAATCTCGCTCGGCTACGGGCTTACAGGCGCGCTTTTTCCGCTTCTTGTCGCAGGTGGCGCAGCGCTCATTGGCCTTGGCAGCTGCGTTTTTGTGAAGGTCAAAAAGGAGAGCGAATACCCGTTTGAAGCGATGAAACGGGGCTTTTCAATTTCACTTCTCCTCCAGGCGGCATATTTCCTTGCAATTTCGCTTTTCATGCTCCAAAGCCTGCCCGCATTCCTGGCTCTGCTGACCGGGCTGATTGCGACCCAGGTGATATTGCAGCTGACCGATTATTACACATCGACCAAAAACAAGCCGGTCCGCGAAATTGCCGGGGCTGCGCGCTCCGGCGCGGGCACGAATCTCATTGCAGGCCTCGGAGTGGGCATGGAGTCAGCAGTAGTGGGGGTCCTGGTGGTCGCGGCAAGCATATTCATCGGTTTCTACGGGTTCGGCATCGGCTACTTCGGAATTGCCCTGGTCGGGCTGGGAATGCTCTCCACCACCGCGATGATTATGGCAATGGACACGTTCGGCCCGATTTCGGACAACGCGAATGGCATCGGCGAGATGTCCGGCCTTGCGAAAGAGGGCAGGAAGCGGATGGACAAGCTCGACGCGGTCGGCAACACCACCAAGGCGGTCACAAAGGGATTTGCAATAAGCTCGGCAGCTGTTGCGGCAGTGGCGCTGTTCTCAACATATTTCGAGAGCACCGGGCTTTCCTCGATAAACGTAGCGGTTCCTGCGGTTTTTGTCGGGCTTCTTATTGGTGGCGCGGTGCCATTCATCTTTTCCTCGCTTACCATGAAGGCGGTCGGCAAGGCGGCGAACCTGGTTGTTGAGGAAGTGCGCAGGCAGTTCCGCGACCCACGCATAATGAAGGGCGGGAAAAAGCCGGACTATGCGGCATGTGTGGACATCTCCACCAAGGCCGCGCTCGACTCACTCATGGTCCCAGGCGCAATAGTCATCATCGCCCCGATAGCGCTTGGCTTTGCCCTCGGGCTTGAAGCCCTGGGCGGCTTCCTCGCGGGCGCCATACTGGTCAGCCAGCTGATGGCGGTTTTCATGTCAACTGCCGGCGGCGCATGGGACAACGCAAAGAAGTACATCGAGGAAGGCAATTATGGGGGCAAGGGCAGCGACGCGCACAAGGCGGCGGTCGTGGGCGACACGGTCGGCGACCCCTTCAAGGACACCTCCGGCCCTGCGCTCAACCCCATGATAAAGGTGCTCAACATCGTTTCGCTTCTGGTGGCTGCCTTTATCGCAGGGAAAAAGCTCGGGGCGATTTAGCAGCCCCGTTTCTTCTTTTTATTTTCCATCTTCCCAAAAACCGGCGCGCGAGCCTGGGTTTTATAATCGCAACCCATCTGAAAACCAACCAGGGGATAGGGTGCTGAAAGACACGCCGGGCAACGCCAAAAACACAATGGTGCTTACAACCATCAGGCGAAGGCACCCTCTTTTCTTTTGGACAAAAAAAACCCCGATGGCAGAAACATATTCGTTCGATGCCCCTCGCGAACAGAAAAGGGCAGTCAAGGCGCTCGCGCATGCGCTTGAAAGCAGCCATAACCACGATGCAGCCTTGCGCATATCAGAAATATTGGTGGAGAATGGCGCGCTTGAAGGGATGAGGCACAACAAATACGTAAAGCGCATCGAAAAAGCGGTCGGAATAAACCAGGAATAGAACGGGCAAACCCTACTCCTTCAGCCGTTTCTGTATCCTCTCGGACTCAAGCTCGCGCTTCGCATCCGCCGCAACCCACTTTGCAGACGGGGAATCAATCTTCTCGATTTGCGCGCAAACTTCAAGCGCACGCTTGTTCAAGGTCATGCTCCTTTTCCCAATCTGGCGCAGCGCCCAGTTCACCGCTTTGCGCACATAGTTGCGCCCGTCTGCCGACTCGCGCACAATCGCCGGGAAAAACTTCTCAAAGGCGGCATGCCCCGCGCGCTTGTCATGGACTGCGAGGCTCGCCATGAGCGCAAACCCCGCGCGCTTCACGAATTCCTTGTCCCGCTTGCTCCATTCAAGCGCTTTCTTGTGCGCAAAATCCGTCTTGTCGAAAAGGTTGCCGCACACCTGGTCGCACACATCCCAAGAGTCAAAATCAGCAACCCAGCGGTCCATCTGCCGGTCAGTCACCTTTTTCGGGTCGCCAAGGTAGGCTGCAAGTATCCTTGCCTCATGCACGCGCGTGTCCCAAAGGTTGAGGGAGAGCGCCTGGTTGGTTCCGATATGCCTCGCAAGGAAGCGGAGCTCAGGCACAGGCACGCCGTAGGCGTTCTTGATGTTTATCCCGAATTTCGCCATGCCCTCGCGGTTTTTTTCGGTGCCTTTCTTTTCCATGTGCTTGACAAGCTGTTTTGCGTCCATGATTTTTTTTTGACGCCAACCTATAAAAGGGGCAAGGCGGGGATTTAGCATCGGGCAAACGTGCCAAACAGCTGCACGTCGGCTTTTTGGCAAGCCATCATCATCTGCAACTCTCCACGCCGTGCAATTCCGCGCGCAGGATAAGGTATAAAAGGCGTCTGGGGCACAATGCACACATGGAAGAGCTTGCCGCGCGGGAACGTTCTCCTTCTCTTTTTGCAAATTCACAACTCCTCGAGGTCGAAAAACTCCGTGACATCACGCTTGAGCATGCGATAAAAATACTTTCCAGTGCGACTTCGGGCACCATGGGCGAGCTTCTCAAAAAAGAGCGGAGCCCCATGCTGGCCGAGATAAACTTCATGCGCAAGCATCCCGAGAAGTGCGAAAACATCGCAGTCCGCCTCGCCCACACAGAGGACGGGGGCGGCAGCATCAGCCATAGGGGCGAGTCCATCGAGGTCTACAGCGTAAAGCTTGAGATAAACAAGGCCCCAAGCACGATTACTCTTGCGGTGGGCGCTAGGTTCACCGAACTTTACATGGAAAAGGAAAAGAAACTCTCCGAACTTGTGATCCAGGAGAACGGGCGGGGGGTCCGTTACGAGAAATACGCATAGGTGGCTTTATGTGCGCGCAGGCATTCAGGCAGCAGGAAGGAACGCGGCAGGAAACCCGCGAAAACATATTCGTGCAGCCAAGGGGCGCGCAGGAGCAGCAATCCAAAGCCGATGTCCAGACGTTCAAGCAGGGCGATCCGCGCCTGGTCGGGCTGTCCCTTTCCTTGCAAGGCATGATAGACAAGGAAAAGCTGCCGATGTTCTCCAGAATCCCGTGGGGCGAGGTGAAGGAAATCCGCGTGAGCAGGTCCGACTCCGCTTACAGCGCCATGTTCAGCCTCAATGGCAAAGCCCAAAAGGTGACTATCCGGACCGAGCCGGATTCCACGCAGTTCATACTCTCCGCAAAAGACGGCAGGCCGTTTATCGAGGCCACCCAAAAAGGCAGCGAAATAACGATAACCGACTTTTCAGCAAAAAAACTCAGCCGCATGGGCAGGATAAGCAGGGCCTGAATGGGATGGCAGGCAGGGGTTTCTTCATAGCCCTGGCATGTTTACAACCGCCACTTCCATATCCCGCATTTCTTTCTTAGCCTTGCCTTTTCACAATCGTGAACACGTCCCCTTCCTGCAAGACATGTGAAAGCCCGACTTTCTGCCCAGGGAATTTTGCCGATTTTCCCCATACAAGCGCATACTTGAAATCACGCACAAGGTCGCGGTGAAGCCTCGCGCAGGCATCCTCGATGGTGGCGCCTGTCCTCATCATCATCGGCTCTTTTAGATCCGCGTCCTCCATCCTTGGCTTGGTGTACACCCTCATCAGGTTGAGCCTTTCGAATATCTTCGCGCGCAGCGACTCGATGTTCTGCGCCTTTTCGGCGGAAACGGGCACGAACGGGAAATCAATCCTGCCCAAATACTCCCGGTTTACCATGTCCACCTTGTTTAAGACGATAAGCGAGCTTATGTATCTCCTGTTCCCTGCAAGCACGTCTATAAAGCGGTCGACTGTGGCGTCCTCCCTGAAGACGACCGACGCATTGTGCACGCCATACTCGTTGAGCACGCCCGCCACCATCTTCTCATTTATTTTTGTGAGCGGCACGGTGCTGTGCATTTCCACGCCCCCCTTCTGCTTTTTGCTTATGTATATCTGGGGCGGTTTCTCATCAAGCCGGATGCCTATGCCTGCAAGCTCCTCTTTTATCGCCGGAAGAATCCCCGGCTGGAAGACGTCAAGAAGTATGAGCACGAGGTCTGCATTCCTTGCGACTGCCAGCACTTCCTTGCCCCTCCCTTTCCCTTCCTTCGCTCCCACGATAATCCCAGGCAGGTCAAGAAGCTGTATTCTTGCGCCGCCGTATTCCATCACTCCGGGTATGCATGTGAGGGTGGTGAATGCATAGGATGCGGTTTTCGATTTTGCCCCCGTGAGCGCATTCAGCAGGGTCGATTTCCCTACCGAGGGCAGCCCGATGAATACGACTGTGGCGTCCCCGCTTTTCTTGACGTCAAAGCCTCCTGTCCGCACACCCGACTTTTTCGGGGCGATTATTTCCCGCCGAAGCTTCGCTATTTTTGCCTTCAAAAGGCCGATATGGTACTCGGTCGCCTTGTTTTTCTGGGTGCGCGCCATCTCCTCCTCAAGCTCGCGCAGCTTCTCTTCAATGCCCATGGCTTAACCATCCAGCGAAACTCTTTAAACCCTCGATGCCAAAAAACGCTCATGCCAGGGAAGAAAAAGGGGCCAAGTGGCGCACAGGTGTGCGAACCACCAAAAAAAGCCGACGGCGCGCCCGTCGGGCTCAGTGCCTGCTCGCCCGGGGACAAAATACGCGTATCCTGCCCTGGCGCAGAATACACTGGAGTTGTTCTCCCGGCAAGCGACAACGGCGGGGGCTTCCTGCCCCTCAAGCTGGAATCAGGCTACAACGTCGGAATACGCAAGGAGAGCATATCTGCAGTCTGGCTTGTCTCAAAGGGAAACGCGGCTCCAGGGAAAACGGATAAGATGCCCGCACAACCGGCAAACAAGGGCGGCGCGCATAAAAACCACGTTTCCATATTGACATGTGGGGGCACCATCTCGTCAAAAATAGATTACCGCTCAGGCGCGGTCTATCCTGCAACCACTCCGCAGGAGCTTCTCGAAGGCTTTCCGTTCGCGAAAGGCATGAACGCGAGGCCGCGCATGCTCTTTTCCCTTCTTTCAGAGGACATGTCCCCTGAGCACTGGGCAAAAATCGCCGAAGCGGCGGCAGAAGAGATAAACAGGGGAGCAGAAGGGCTGGTGGTAACCCACGGCACGGACACCATGCATTACACCTCATCCGCCCTTTCTTTCATGCTTCAAAACCTGCCTTGCCCCGTGGTTCTCACAGGAAGCCAGCGAAGCTCGGACCGGGGCTCATCCGATGCAGCGGTGAACATGCACTCTTCGCTCATAGCCGCGCGCGCAGACCTTTCCGGCGTCTTTGTCTGCATGCACGAGAATCCGTCCGATGATTCGTGCCTGCTCCATTTCGGCACCAGGGCAAGAAAGATGCACACCACCCGCCGGGATGCGTTCCAGTCAATAGGCTGCAGCCCCGCCGCGAGGGTTTTCCCGTCCCAAGGCAAGGTCGAAAAGCTCTCAAAATCGTGCATGCCCCGCGACCCTTCGAAAAAACTCATCCTGGACGCCAGATGCAGCTCTAATGTGGCGATGGTCTACAGCTATCCCGGCTTAAAGCCAGAAATGATATCCAAGCTTTCCGATTACGACGGAGTGGTGGCGGTCGGCACGGGCATCGGGCACCTTCCGGCGAACTGCCGGAGTGACTCGTTTGCAACGTCGGTGGTTCCTGCGGTAAAGGGGCTTGTCGACTCCGGCGTGGCAGTGGTCATGGCCTCGCAAACGATCCATGGGCGGATAAACATGGACGTCTATGCGACTGGCAGGGCGCTTCGGGAAATTGGCGTCATCGGGCACCTTTGCGACATGAGCCCAGAGACCGCATACGCAAAGCTTTGCTGGGTGCTCGGGCATGAGAAAAAGCCGCAAAAGGTCCGTGCGCTCATGGAAGCGGACATCGCAGGCGAGATAACCGCCCGGAGCGAGATTACAGACGGCGCATAGAGGGTTCCACACGGTGTTTTCGATGATTTGCGGAATAGAGATTCACCAGCGGCTTTCGGGGCGCAAGCTTTTCTGCAGCTGCACGCCCCCGGGCGCAGGGGCCGCGGAGGGCGGAAAAACGGCAAAGTTTTCCCGCAAGCTCCACTTGGTCGCATCCGAGTTAGGCGAGCTTGATGCCGCGGCAAAACTTGAGGCATTGCGCGACCGCAGCTTCCATTACATTGCGCCTGCAGATTCCTGCTGCCTGGTGGAAATGGACGAGGAGCCTCCGCACGCCATCAATCCGGAAGCGCTTGCCGCTGCGCTCACCATCTGCGACCTTCTTTCCTCCAGGCCGGTTGATAGGCTGTATGTGATGCGCAAGAACGTGATAGACGGCAGCAACACCTCAGGCTTCCAGCGCACCGCCCTCCTGGCGACAGGCGGCAAGGTCGCATCCAAGGCGGGTTCTGTTGGAATACTTGCGGTCTGCATAGAGGAGGAAAGCGCCGCCATACTCGAAGGGGCAGACAGCCACGCAGCATATGCCCTTGACAGGCTGGGCATACCTCTTGTTGAAATAGCGACCGAGCCGACCCTGAAGACCGGGCAGGAGGCGCAAGACGCGGCGGAGGCAATCGGCTCCCTTCTTCGGAAGACCGGGCTGGTTGCGCGCGGGCTTGGCACCATCCGCCAGGACCTGAACGTGTCCATTCCCGGCGGCGCACGCGTCGAAATAAAGGGCGTGCAGGACCTTTCGATGATTTCAAAGACGGTTGAAACAGAGGCGCGGCGCCAGCAGGAGATACTCAAAATCTCGTCCGAGGCGAAAGCCCGCCTGGGCGCGCGGAGCATAGCCCGGACGTTCTATGATGTGACTGAAACATTCAGGGATTCAAAATCACCCATGGTTTCAAAAATGCTGAAGCCGGGCTCCAAGGCATTCGCTCTCGCGCTTCCCGGGTTTGCCGGGCTCCTTGGGAGGGAGGTGTCCCCTAACCGGCGCTTCGGAACCGAGCTTGCGGACTACGCGCGCTCCTGCGGGGTGAGGGGGCTCATTCATTCGGACGAGGACATGGGGAAATACGGCATTTCGGACGACGCACTTTCCGAGTTGAAGGTAGCCCTCTCGCTTTCCTGCCAGGATGCGTTCGCGCTGGTGGTCTCCGACCCCGCGCGTGCGCAAGCCGCCCTTTCAGCCATTGCCGCAAGGGCATCCTTTTTCTCGGTTCCTGAAGAGACGCGCAAGGCAAATCCCGACGGGACTTCCAGCTACATGCGCCCGCTTCCGGGGAAGGCGCGCCTTTACCCAGAAACCGACCATGAGCCGGTGGCGATCACAAAAGGCATGCTGGCGTCCGCCAAACAGAAGGCCAAGGGAATTTCGCAGATGGAATCAGAAAAGGGCAGGATGCTCTCATCCATAAATGCCGAGCTTGCCGCGCAGCTTTCTTCCGTGCGGGGCCTAATTTCCCACGACGCGGCGTTCAAGCCCCTTGCGCAGACGCCAGAGCTGTCTGTTTTCGCAGCCGCTGCGGAAGACGGGATGGACCAGGGATTTGCGGCATCCGTGCTTACAAACACCCTTAAGGGGCTCAGGCGCGAAGGGGAGGATACGCTGTCCCTCAACGAGCTGCGCCTTCTTTCCGCACTGCGTGCGCATAAGGAGGGCGTGTTCACAAAAGCAGCCATGGCGGACATACTGCGCCTCATGTGCAAGGGCAAAAGCACAACCCCCGATGCGGCGGCAAAAGAGCTCGGGCTTGAGAGGATATCCGGCGCGGCCCTAAAGGAGCTTGCGGCGCAAATTCCCGACTTTTCTCAGCTTATGGCGAAATACCGCCTGCAGGTGGATGCTTCCGAAGCGGCTGCGCTCTACGGGAAGGGGAAGTGAACCCTGGACACGCGCCTTCTGGAACAGAAAAACAGCCTGCTTCGGGCAATGCGCCAGGGCGGCATCAGGCCTTTGCCGGGAACAGGTATTCCTTATTTTCGTCGAATTTCCTTTTCCCATACCAGAGGATTTCCAGCTTCTCGCGGCTTATCCTCAGGTAATCCCTGTCCTGGGAGTGGATTTCAAGTGTTATCGTGCCGTCATAAAACCCTTTCAGTTCTTTGATGCACCGCACAACATCGATTTTCCCTGCACCAAGGGGCAGGTGCAGGTCCCCTCTCCGGTCGTTGTCGTGGAGATGCACGTGCCTTATCCTCTTTTTGAACTGCTGCAGGTAATTGCCCAGCCCCTCCCCATCGGCTGTGAATGCGTGGCCGACATCCAGCGTCATTCCGACATCGCACTCCGAGAAAAGGAGCTTGAACTCCTTTATTGAAAACGAGCTTGCAAACGCGTTTTCTACTAAGAGCGCAAGCCCCCTCTCCGCCGCCTCCTTTTCCAGCCTCTTCAGAGTTTCAATTGTTTTTGCAACATGCACAGCGCGCTCCTGGAGGCCTGATGGCAAAAATTCAGTATGTACCGTGACCGTCTTCGCGCCAAGCGAGGACGCCGCACCAAACGCGCTGGCAAATTCGGATATTATCGCCTCCTGCACCCTCGGGTATGGGTGAGCAACCGAAAAATACCATGGCATGTGTGCGAGCACCCCGAAGTTGTACGAATGCAAGGCGTCCAAGACTGCCTTGCGGCTGGCAGCCAGCCTTTCAGGTGCGGCCTGCGGCGCCTCAACCGTAATCTCCGCAAAGTCAAAGCCCATCTCCCCAAAAAGGCCGATTTCCGAAACAAGGTCGTTCTTTGGGTTGTTCATTGCGCCTATAATCATGCCATCACCGCCAATACGGCTGCCCAGCCAAGCTCAATCGCGCCTGCCTACCCAATTTGCAGGGTTCGCTCTATTTTCCGTATCCTTTCAAGCGCAGCCATTGCGGCAAGCTTGGAGGTTTTCGGGTTTTCCTCGAAAGGCACGTTTTCGAACTCATAAGTCATCCTGCCTGCATCGGACACCACCAATACCTTGTGGGTATTCTTGTCTGTCGCAGGGTCGCTTATTATCCGCACCACAGTCTGGTCAAAGCCGATTCCGGCAAGGGCCAGCGTCGCGGAAATATTGACGTTTCTGGGAAAAAGCTTCACGGCTTCCCTGGCGCTCCCCTCATACACGACCGTCCTTCTCGAATCGCTTCTTCCAAGCGACGCAGGGGGTTTTACGGTCTCAAGCGTCACCTCGCTCGCGTTCCCTGCAACCGCAGCAACCGCATCCAATCCGCCTATCGCGCCGGCAGGCAGGTATATCTTCCGCTTGTGCTTTTCCGCAGCGCCGACCAGGCGGCTCATGAGCGCGTCGTCCACCAGCGCCCCAACAGACATCACCATGACATCGCAATGCTCCAGGCAGCCCTCTACAAGCGGCACCGCCTGCTGCGATGCGGCTTCGACCACCAAATCCGCGCCCCCGCAGCCTTTCGGGACGGTTTTTTGCACAGCAGCCTTCACCCCTATCGCGGCGAGCCTTTTTGCCGCCAGGGGATCCGAATCAACTATCCAATCAATGTCCTTTTTCATGTTCCAGACAAGGAATCTGCCTATTGCGCCGCAACCAATCAGCCCTATTTTCATCCCAACACCCCTAAAACATCTCTTCCGCGCCCTTAAGCGCGCTTTCCTTCTTCGCAGCAATGCCCTTTCTTTCAACGTAAATATTGTAAAGCTGCCTAACCGTCTTTTCATTTATCCCGACCTTCCCCCCATGCGGCCGGAGCGCGCCGGAGAAGGTTTTCGGTATGTGCAAAAGCTCATGTATGAGGACCCGTTTTTTCTCTTCCGGGGGAAGCGGATCATAGTGTTCATGCAGGACCTCGATTATGTAGAACGTGCCGACATCAAGCGCCTTCTGCCAAATATGCGGCAGGTTCCAAATCCGGGCATACGCCCGGGCAGTCGCCCCCTTCGAGCGCATGCAGATTATCCTGAATCCGTTGATGTGCCCATAAGAGAGGGCATCCACAATCCCGTTCACATCCGCTTCCACATCCGGGGCGGGTTCCACCTCATATTCTCCCTTGGCTTTCGCCACCTTCCCTTCCTGGGCCACGCCTGCGTATCCAAGGACGGCGGATATCCCATCCTTTCCAATCTTCCGCCTCCTGCCTGGGCTTTTCCCCTCCCATTCTGGCTTGCGCCTTCCCAAGCCAAGGATTGCCAGCCCTTCCTCCCCAATGCCCATGAGGCAATTTGCCCATCCTGCCTTTTATACATATATCGGAAAGCAATATCGGTTTCCATGGGCGATGCGCAGGGATTTTTTGGCAGGTGTGCCGAGGTATTCGGCATTGCCTCGAAAATGCAAAACCCCCTCATCGTGCACCATTACGATTGCGACGGCATAACTTCAGGCTCGATTGTCGCTTCATGGTTCGAATCGGCCAAGCGGCCATATCGGATGAAGACCGTCCGTAAAGTCGACGCAGGGCTCATAGCGTCCCTCAAATGCGAGCCGAACATCATCTTTGTGGATTTGGGCAGCGGCTCACCTGCAGTTGACGAGCTTTCGGAAAATGTGGCGATAATCGACCACCACCAGCCGCTCTGCAAGGCGCACCCGCAGGCAAACCCGCATCTCTTCGGATTTGACGGGGGAAGCGAGCTGTCTGCATCCGGCGCGGCATACTTCACATTCAACACGCGCCCCGATTTGGGCATAACCGGCGCGGTCGGGGATGTGCAGGCGCCGCTCCGCAGCCTCAACCGCGCCATGCTCATGCAGGCCGTCGAGCAGGGGCAAGCCGCATTCTCGACAGACCTCTTGCTTTTCGGCAGGAACAGCCGCCCCCTTCCCCAGTTCCTTCTTTATGCGGACGAGCCGTATCTTCCCGGTCTTACCGGGAATGAAGACGGCTGCACGCGCTTCCTTTCAGAGCTTGGCATCCCTCAAAAAGAGGGCGAAAAATGGCGCACCTACAGCGATTTGCGCCCAGGCGAAAAAAAGAGGCTGGTTTCCGCGCTTGCCGAGCTCCTGTCCCTCCGCTATTCGCCCGAAGCCGCAGCCCGCCTAACCGGAGAAGTCTACACCCTGCTTTCAAACCCGAACGGAACCGAGCTTTCAGACGCGGCGGAATTCTCCACCCTCCTCAACGCATGCGGCAGGAACAGCAGGCCCGATGTAGGGACAGGAGTCTGCCTTGGAAAGGGCGGGGCGTATGAATCCGCGCGCATCCTCCTTTTGGAGCATCGCCGCAATCTTCGCGCAGGGATAGACTTCGCGGGCAAAAACGCGCAGGATGTGGGCAAGTTCATCCTGCTGGACGCGCGCGGCACAATTCCCGACTCGATAATCGGGGTCGTGGCGGGCATGCTCCATGCAGGCGGCAGGAAAAAGCCCGTGCTCGCGCTTTCCCTGGAAGAATCCGGGAAAATCAAGCTTTCCACGCGCGGCACGCGCGCGCTTGTGGAATCAGGGCTCAACCTGGGAAAAATACTCTCGGAATGCTGCGCTGAAGTCGGCGGGGCCGGCGGAGGGCACAATATCGCTGCAGGCGCGACGATACCAAACGAAAAGCTGGACAGTTTCCTCAAGGAGTTCTCAAAAAGGGTGTAGCCTCATCTCTTCCGCGATTTCTCCTGCCGGGCAGCCGGCTTTTTTGCGGGCGCCGGCGCCATTGCCCCGTTCGCATCCCTTCTGCCCCCATCCTCTGCATCTTCGCCAATGCCGCCCTCTTCCCCTGTTCCAATCCCTGCGCTCTTTTCATCGCGTGCGCTTTCACGAAGCTCATCGCCAATGAGCCTCGCGCCGGTTTTCGCCCACTCCCTGTCCACTTTCGCCCAGTTTATCTTCCCTTCTTCGGCTTCCATTTGCTTGAGCATGTTGTTTGCAGCGGTGGTGCATCGGAGCACGAAATCAAGTTCCGTGAAATGAGGGTGGCTGTATTTCTCGGAAGCCTCGAACACCTGGGAGTATATCTTCCCTTTGAAGAACGCCTCCATGATGTACTGTTTCGGGTCTATTGCGGTTTCCTCGCATCTCCGCTCAAGCGCGGGCGGGACGAACTCGAGCTTCAGCCCCTTCTCGATTTTTGCAAGCTCGATGCCCGAGAGCGTTTTCGCCTCGGTTTCAGGCATATTGGTGAACAGGCAATGGAGCCGGGTGGACTCAATGCTCTCCCCCCGCTCCAGCCTGAAAGTCTCCACGAATTTTTTCTCCTTCAAATCGGTTTCATACTGGTAGCCAAGCATGCGGTAGACCCTGCTCTTCCTGCCAAACCTCACTTTCTTCAGGAAGGAATACCTGTCAGTCGAAAACATCGACGCGGCAGGTATCCCGAAAACATTCTCAAGCCTATCCTGCACATCTTTTAGCGACTGCGCATGCAGGTTATAAAGAAGGAAAATCCCGGGCTGGGTGTTCAAAAGGTTTATCACGCCCTGCACCGCGAGCCTCGAGCGGATTTCGTTTATTATCACGCACGCGTCTCCCATGCGCAAAGCCGCGTTGGTCATCGAAACCAGGTCAAGCTCGCCTCCTTGGCCCATGTCTTCCCGGTCGGATGACTGCACCTGGATTGCGCCAACATGGAACCCCCGTTTCCGATAGGCTTTGGTGGGTATCTCTTCGATGTCCTGTATGGGCAATATCCTCTTCTTGGTGCCAATCGCCGCAATCTTCGCGGACGTGAACGCGGTCTTCCCGACGCCCTTGAGCCCAAGTACCGCTTCCGAGCAGCCCAAGCCCACCATCACGTCGTCGTAGCCTGCAAAAAACGGGCTCATCGCCGAGAGCTTCAGGTACATTGGATAGGTGAAGGGCTGGTCACGCATTATGCGGAGAGCTGCCTGGAGCTCGCCGAATGTCGCAGGGGGCCGCTGCAAATGGCACCTCATAGCAAGCCGGGTCAGAACCACGTCCACGACCGGGCTGTTCTTGTCGAATTTTTTGTTGCCCATGCTTGCAACCGTGATGTTCCGGAAGGCAAGCTCAAGCATCTCATGGTTGTATCTCCAAAGGGTGTGGCAGAGCCCGAATTTTGCATGCTCTATGTAGATTGGCGAGTTTTCCCCGTCAATATAGATGTCCGTGATGTTATCCTGGTCAAGTGCCATGTTTTCTATGGGCGCGCCAAGGCCAACCACC
>Ga0265297_10006679_pt1 | contig 16552 bp, 12 predicted proteins | sample Munlanlwell13791_FD_192502 | JGI IMG/M metagenome (GOLD analysis project Ga0265297, IMG submission 192502) | Leachate microbial communities from a municipal landfill in Southern Ontario, Canada - Leachate well 137-91 | ecosystem: Engineered > Solid waste > Landfill > Unclassified | place... | reverse complement strand
AATCGTTGGTGCAGTTTATGAGTAGTATTTTTACGATGATTGGAGCCGGAATCTTTCTTATTTCTATCAATCCTGAGCTTGGACTGGCGGCCTTATCGCCTGCTCTGGCTTTATGGATTTTTACCCGGAATATTTCCCCCTGGGTAAAAAACCGGAACACAGTCAATATGAGAAGCACCGGAACTCTCAGTGCGGAAATTCAGGAAAGTCTGAATAATTTTAAAGTGATTGTGGCTTTTAACCGCCGCGATTATTTCCGGAAACGTTTTGATGAAGTCAATACGGAAAACTACCAAAGCGCTGTGAAAGCAGGTATTGCTAATAATATGTTTATTCCTGTGTACGGATTTTCTTCGAATATCGGACAAATGGTGGTGATGGCTTTAGGAATTTATATGATTTCAAAAGGTGAGTTTTCAGTGGGTTTGCTTATTAGCTTCCTGGCTTATATTGCCCAGTTTTACAATCCGCTGCGACAAATAGCCACTCTCTGGGCAAATTTTCAGGTGGCTCTTGCCGGTTGGGACCGTATATCTCAGATATTGGCGATGGAAAATAATTTAGCAGTTATTGAAAAACAAGAAAAAGAAGATAGCTGTTGTGTGGTATCGTTTCGTCATGTTTCATTTTCATATCCTAACGGAAAGGAAGTTCTGACGGATGTTAGCTTCGATTTGGAACGTGGAAAAACCTACGCATTTGTAGGTCCTACCGGAGGTGGAAAAACAACCACAGCTTCGTTGATGGCACGTTTATATGATCCTACGAAAGGAAAAATCATTCTGAATGGGATCGATATACGTTCAATGGATGTCGAAACACGTACTTCTAAAATCGGATTTATTCTGCAGGAGCCTTTTCTCTTTACCGGAACTATCCGGGATAATATCTTGTATGGAAATGGGTTATACAAGGATGTTTCAAACGAGGCTTTATCGAACGTGCTGTCTGAATCGGGATTAGACGGATTAATAGAAAGGTTCGATGGTGGACTGAATGCCAGAATAAATGCATCGGGCGATGGCGTCAGTTTAGGACAAAAGCAACTCATCGCCTTTATCCGTGCCGTATTGCGAAAACCAGAAATTTTGATTCTCGACGAAGCAACTGCCAATATCGATACGGTTACAGAACAATTACTCGACGATATATTAAGCAAATTACCCAAAAGTACCATACGCATTATTATTGCTCACCGGTTAAACACCATTGAGAGTGCAGATGAAATTTTCTTTGTCAATTCAGGAGCCGTGACTAAAGCCGGTTCGCTGCAAGATGCCGTGAACTTACTTTTAAAGGGGAAAAGAGAAAGCTAGTTTGTAGCAGATAATAAATCCGAGATATTTAGATAAAAATAGATTAAACATGAAAAAGACACCTACTCTTGCAAAAGTATTAATTATTTTTTTTCTTCCTTACCTGTTCATTAATTCATCTTTTGCAGCAGAACCGGCACCTGGCTCTGACATTTTTAATGGTGGTCGTGGTATCAGTTTTAATGACAACTGGAAATTTCAACCAAGCGATGTAACAGGTGCCAACAATATCGCTTTCAATGATGCTACATGGCGCCAATTATCACTTCCCCACGACTGGAGTATAGAACTCCCATTCAACCAAAACTCTTCTGCCGGAGGTGGTGGAGGCTACTTAGATGGAGGAATAGGCTGGTATCGGAAAACGTTCGTATTACCACAAAATTATTCCGGAAAAAGAATTACCATACAATTCGAAGGAATTTACATGAATAGTTCTGTCTGGATTAACGGACATCTTCTGGGTACCCGACCTTACGGATACAGCACTTTTGAGTATGACCTCACGCCTTATATTAACACAGGCACAACAACTAATGTGATTGCCGTAAAAGTAGACAATACACAACCAAATAGCCGTTGGTATTCCGGAAGTGGTATTTACCGGAATGTCTGGCTTACGGTTACCGACCCTGTGCACATAGCCTATTGCGGAACATTCGTAACCACATCCTCGGTTAGCCATACCTCTGCAAATATCTCAGCTACAACCATAATACAAAATCATTCGACAAATATTAAATCAGTATCGGTAATTACTACTATTTACGATCAATCGTGGAATCTTTTGGTAACAAACGTAAGTAATCCCATCTCTTTGCTTACCAGTAAAGATAGTTCGTACATGTACAACTGCAAAATTACCAATCCTTCATTGTGGTCACTGTCAAATCCGTATCTTTACCATATAAAAACACAAATTGTTGACAATACTAAAATTCTGGATAACTTCACGACTACATTCGGGATTCGAACGATAACCCTGAATCCAACCACAGGCTTTTGGTTAAACAATACAAACATAAAATTGCATGGTGTGTGTATGCATCACGATTTGGGAAGTTTAGGTGCAGCTCAGAATTATCGGGCATTGGAACGACAGGTAGAGGTATTAAAATCGTTTGGATGCAACGCCATTCGCACATCCCACAACCCTCCTACTCCTGAACTGCTCGAAATATGTGACAGATTAGGATTAGTAGTTATGGATGAAGCATTCGATTGTTGGGAATGGGGAAAAACCACCAACGATTACGGCAAGTATTTCGACACATGGGCTCAAAAGGATGTTCAGGATTGGATACGACGCGACCGAAACCATCCAAGTGTAGTGATGTGGAGCATTGGCAATGAGATTCCTCAACAAACAGATGCTACTGGATATACCATTGCTCTGAATTTAATTAAATGGGTTCACACCGATGATACAACACGACCAATCACTCAGGCCTTAAACAATCAGTCTCTTCTGGGACCACTTATGGATATTGTCGGATATAATTATGCTTCCGGCGGTACGTATGACAACGATCATAAAAACAATCCGAATTGGGTAATTATGGGTAGCGAAACATCTTCGGCAGTCAGAACACGTGGCGTTTATCATTTACCAACTACTCAGAATATTCTCACTTCCACGGATATGCAATGTTCTAATTACGACAACTCAGTAGTTGGATGGGGACATAGTGCTGAAGATGCATGGGAGTTTGACAAAGCAAGAGCCTTTGTTTTAGGTCAATTTATTTGGACGGGCTTTGATTATATCGGAGAACCAACTCCTTACGGCTGGCCGGCTAAAAGTTCGTATTTTGGTGTTGTAGACATGTGTGGATTTCCTAAAGACATTTATTACTTTTATCAAAGTCAGTGGACTTCAAAGCCAATGGTACATCTCTTGCCACACTGGAACTGGGATTCAGGCAATACAATTCCTGTCTGGGCTTATTCTAATTGCGATAGTGTTTCATTATCACTAAACGGAACAATAATCAGTACTCAAATAAATAAAACGGCGAAACCATACCACATTGAATGGAAAATACCTTTTGTTGCAGGAAAAGTTATAGCTTATGCCTACAAATATGGCGTTGTTGCGGCAACCGATAGCATTGTAACTGCCGGAAATGCTGCAAAAGTTGAATTAAAAACCGACCGCAACGTTATTCAAGCCGATGGTAAGGATCAGGCATTTATTGAAACTAACATTCTTGATGCGAAGGGAACATTAGTTCCTGATGCTGCAAATCAGGTAAGTTATACATTATCAGGTCCAGGAAAAATAGTAGGGGTGGATAATGGTAATCCACTTAGCCTTGAATCTTTCAAAGGATCAACCCGACAGGCATTCAACGGAAAGTGTCTGGCTATTGTTCAGTCGACCGGCACTGATGGAATGATTACGGTAACTGCTACAACTCCACCGGTTTTAAACAATATTGCATTACAAAAACCGTCCAATGCGGATTCGGAAGATATTTACGTCTTGAAAAATATTGCATTAGGTAAAACTGCCACTGCTGATACTCATGAAAGTAATAATCCTGTAGCTTCGGGAAATGATGGTGTCACTACATCCCGATGGTGCGCTACCGATGGAAACCCCGGACATTGGTGGAAGGTTGACCTGGGAGTTAGTAGTGCAATAACAGGTTCGGAAGTAATGTGGGAACGCAACAATGCTTATCAATATAAAATTGAAACTTCAAATGATAATTCTGTGTGGAAATTAGTTGTTGATAAGACAACAAATACTGCGTCTGCGCAAATTATGGATGATAATTTTACGGATAATGCGAGATATATTCGTATAACCATTACCGGTGGTGTTGGCAGCAGTTGGGCAAGTTTCTTCGAATTTAAATTATTTGACGGAACCTATTCAATTTCAGACCAGAAAAAAGTGGCTTCGAATGGTAATGATGGAATTATCGGTTCGTGTTGGAGTGCAGCTGATGGGAATGCCGGACATTCCTGGGCTGTAGATTTGGGATCTACCTACAACATTACCAAAAGCCAGATAGTGTGGCAAAATTCAGGAAACGCCTATAAATATAAAATTGAAACTTCGCCTGACAGTTTAATCTGGAATTTAAACATCAATCAAACTGGCAACACCAATACTCAACAAATTCAAACCGACAGTTTCAACGTTGCAGCAAGATATGTAAGGATTACTATTACAGGCGGTACCAGCACTGCCTATAAGGCTGGCTTCTCGGAATTCAGAGTATTCGATGGATCAGCCACAACTATCAATCAGGCATCGGTAACAATTAATTGCGTGAAACCGGTTTGTGTAAATTGCCAGATTGACAGCGTTACAGCAAAACCATGGATAAACAAAAATGCTTCAGGCTGGCAACAAACGGATAAAGCGTTAATGATTCCGGGTGGCAATGTATCGTTCAGTACATTATCCTCCGATTCAACTACCTGGCAATGGGCAGGTCCAAACGGATTTACATCCGCAACAGCCGGGATTAATCTGATGAATGTTCAGCCAACAGATTCAGGAACATATGTGGCAACTCATGGAAATACAGCGGTAATCTTTAAATTAATGCTTACAGACAATACCGGAATAAATAACATAAAAAACACAGGTGATAATGCTATTTTATATCCGAATCCTTCGAGTGATGGAATATTAAATGTGATTAACTGTAAAAACAGAACAATTTCTATATATAATCTCGAAGGCAAAAATGTTTATAATTCTTTTATTCGCAGGGATTCGCAGGTTTTAGATCTCTCATCCTTGTCCAAAGGGGCTTTCATTGCAAAACTAAAATCTGAAAAAGCAATTGCATATAAAAAAATTATTTTATCAGATTAATGGTTGATTTAAACGTTAAATACCGTTTTAAAAAATTGGTTAATATGAGCTGAATGTCACATATTTAGTTGATAGTGATTTAGTAAAAATATAATTGGCAATAAATAAGTCGTAATTAAATGAAAAATATACTTACAATGGCAGCCATAAGTGGAATGCTGGCTGTAATACTGGGAGCTTTTGGAGCACATGTTCTCAAAAACATAATCAGTCCCGAAATGTTAGACGCCTATAAAACAGGTGTTCAATATCAATTTTATCATACTTTTGCACTTTTGGCTGTGGGAATTTTGATGAAATTCGGTTCATCGAAAGCATTAAACTGGTCGGCATATCTTTTCGCAACCGGAATAGTTCTGTTTTCAGGTTCACTTTATATTTTGGCTTTTTCAGGAATTAAAATCCTGGGGATGATCACACCTTTCGGTGGTGTTTTATGGATTGTCGCCTGGATTTTATTGGCAGTTCATTGTAGTAAATCTAAACCAACAAAAAAGGAGAACACGTAGACTTTTCCATTAATTTCTTACCCGGAAAGCCTGTCGAAAAACCGACAGGCTTTCTGCTTTACAGACGGCTGATATTTATTCAAAAATATAGGACAAATAGGAGTGACAATTTTAAATTTTCTCATTTATAAATATAAAATCGTTACAAATAACTATAATTGGAAGTTTACGAACTTAATATAACAATCTTTGTTGAAAAAGGAGAAACCTTTTGAATAATTCTGTTGTATATTTGTGTATTTCAATTGTCTTTCTTAACAGTTAAAATACTGGTTCGCTGGAATTTATTAATTTATTTGAGAAAATTGAACTAGCTAAATATATTAATTTAAATCCAACGAAAATGACTGAATTTGTTAGTAATGTGTTTTTCAGAATGTGGTATTGGTATATCAGCAAAATTGACAAAAAAGCAGAAGTTATTTTTATGAATTATGGTTATTCGAAAGATAATCATGAAATTTCCCTTGAAGAACCCGATAAAATAAACAAATACCCGGTACAGCTATATGATTTTGTGGCAAATAGCATAGATCTTAAAGGGAAAGACCTGCTCGAAGTGGGTTGTGGTCGTGGTGGTGGACTCTCTTATATTAACCGTTATTTGAAACCCAAAACGGCTACAGGCATTGATTTGAATAATAAAGCCATTAGTTTCTGTCAAAAAAATTATAAAGATATTACTTTCATGCAGGGTAATGCACAGTTATTAAAATTCGAAAATCTCTCTTTTGATGTTGTAATTAATGTGGAATCTTCTCACCGCTATGCTCAGATTGATAAATTTTTGGAAGAAGTACACCGGGTTTTAAGACCCGGCGGACATTTGATTTTTACAGATTTCAGGCTTAAACATGAAATTGAAAAACTCGATAATCAATTTGTAAAAGCAAAATAAAAAAGTTCTTAGAAACGAAAAGATAACAAAAAATGTGCTGGAGGCATTGAAACTATCATCACCAAAAACCGAAGACTTAGTTCGTCGTTTAACTCCAAAAATAGTGCATGGTATTGGTAAGAAATTCGCAGCAACCGAAGGAACTCCTACTTTCAAAAAATTTGCAACAAATGAATATGAGTACCTATTTTATGTTTTGATCAAATAACGTACAATCAATTTATACATAGCATACATATTTATGCAGGGATTTGTATATTTCAATAAAATACAATCTTCAAATACCTTTACATTTTGGTTTGAAACAACATTAATCGGATTATACACCTAAATAATACCACTTAATTTGAGCAGGGCAGAACAATGACAGACTGACATTTTCAACCAACATTTCCTTTAAAATTATAATTTGTTAAAGCTTGACGAAATCCGTCAGGCTTTTTTGTTATTCTAATTGTAGAAATTATTTAAAATTATTTTCATTGAATATAGAGATAAATACATATATTTGCAAACCATTTTAATTTATATTTGACATAAATAATTAACAAAATACTGCTTTGAAAAACTGTCCCAATTGCCACGAAGAAACAGAAGATAATTTTGAAGTTTGCTGGAATTGTAATTTTAATCTGGCTGAGAATAAAGTGATTGAATTTGAAGATCCTGCAATTAATGGAACCCGAAAAATTAATTGTTTGCGATGCGGAATACCAATGATATATTCCGGGAATTATAAATTTCACGAAGGTACACGGCTTGGTATTTTCGGGAACTTAATGGAAGTCTTTGTCAATCGGGAATCATTTGATTTATATCTTTGTCCTGATTGTGGTAAGGTTGAATTTTTTACTACTCAAACAAATCCTTAAATAAAAAGCTTAAAATCGCAAATTAAATTTTTAATAAACATGCTAATACAAAAACATCATGAAAAAATCAGTTGTTATTTTTTTTCTATTATTGCCTTTAAGTTGGGCATTTGCTCAAAATTTAAAACCCTACGTGGTAGGATTTGAAACAACAGAACCGGTGGCTGTTATTCAGCAAAAAGTAACCACACTATTGGATCAAAACGGAATGAAAGTAATCGGGCAATATCAGCCTGCCAACGATAAAAACCGTGCTGTCATTGTTTTTACATCTTCCGAGTTGGAAAATTCCATTAAAAAAATCGGTGGATTAACCGGATTCGCTGCAGTTTTACGCGTAGGAATTACCAACGAAAACGGCAAAACGGTTGTTTCCTACACCAACCCTCAATATTGGGGAAACGCCTACTTCAGAGCCGATTTTGATAACGTGGCCGGCAACTACGCTGCGCTCACGTTGAAATTGGAAAAGACCATGAAAGCATTGGGTACTTTTGTGGGGAAACCCTATGGTTCAAAAGCCGGTATAGCCGCAAAAGATCTACGCAAATACCATTACATGATGGCCATGCCCTATTTCGAAGATGTGGTGACACTCGGTAGTTTTAATTCATATGCATCTGCCTTAAACACAATTGATGCCAACCTCAAAAAAGGAGTACCGAATGTAAAACTAGTCTCTAAAGTTACTATTCCCGGTAAAGATCTGACACTTTATTGCTTTGCTCTTTCAGGCGAAAAAGGTGAGAGCAAATTTCTTCCCATTATCGATATCACCCAACCAAAACAAACCGCTTTTCTGCCTTACGAAGTCTTGGTTTCAGGCAATAAAGTGCTAATGCTTCATGGACGGTATCGCATTGCACTTTCTTTCCCCGATTTGACTATGGTTACTTTTACCAAAATAATGTCCGCACCTGGCGATATTGAAACCCTGTTAAAACAGGTTGTGAAATAACTGAATCGTTATTTAACTTCATATAATTTTTATGTGAATTGTGCCAATAAAATTTAGAAAAATGATGAGAAAAAATTTATTAGTTGCAACATTAATAACTATATTTCAAGTTATTAATGTTACTGCAGAGCAAAAATCGGGGAATCCGCAAGATAATTTACCTGCTAACATCAGTCGTATAACTCATTTTGGCGAGCGGGCTGACTTTTCGCACGATGGGAAAAAAATTTTATTTGTCGGGAAAACATACGGCGATGTTTTTGAAGTAGAATTATCAACCGGTAAAATCTCCTTGATAACCGGTCACTTTTACCATGGCGGTTTTACCAGAGCGCTTTATCTGGCAAATGATGATGTTTTGCTCGCTGGATGTACAAGCTTTGATGCCGCAAATCCACATGTTAACCGGCAGATAAAAGCGGAACTCTGGGTATTGGACAAGAGTTACACAAAACCACCCGTGAGACTGGGAACCAAATGCAGCGAAGGGCCAGCCGTATCGCGAAAAAACATGAAAATTGCCTGGACTGTTGCACAAAATCAATATCCTGACAGTCTCAAAGCGGGTCAGAATCTTTTTTATATGGCCGATATTGTGTACGAAAATGGAATACCCAAATTATCGAATAAAAAAGTTATACTTGATAATTTAAAAACCGAATTCAAAGATATGGAAGTACAGAATTTTGTTCCGCCTCTCGAAAATAGCCTGACTTTTTCGGCTTATGGATTTCAGGGAACGGAAGTAATGTTGCTGAATCTGGAAACCGGCGCAATTACCAATATGTCCAATGCTGACAAACAATATGACGAGCCGGAAGGTATTTTTCCCGATGGAAAATATACATGTGTTGAAAGCGACAAAGAGACGGGTGCTGTGGATATTTATAAGCTCCCGTTGGATGGGAGCGGAAAGCTGGAAAGATTGACTTATTTCAGTGATTATAAAGGCTATAAAAGTTCGAATCCTGTTATCAGCGATGATGGGAAATATATGGCATTTCAAATGGCACGTTCAACCGATTTTGCCGGAATTGGATACGGGATATTTATGATGAAGCTTGAGAAATAAGTCAATTTTTTGTGTGAAATTAGCGCCAAACCGATACTTTAAAAAAGATCGGTTTGACGCTTATATTAAAATTCAGACTCCATTCCAAAGCTATTTTATATCCTGAAATTCATAACCGAGTGTTGTTTTTGTAACTTCAAGTTTTACAAAACTGGCATTCGGGAATCCGTCGAGCAATGCATCCATGGTAATATAGGTGGTCCACCCTAACTTATCAATTGCCCGATTATGGTCATGACCCATAATAACTAAATTGACACGATTTTGGGCAAACAAAGGCAACAAAACTTCCAGTTCAGTTTCCAACGGATTCGTTGAACCTGTGTGATGATCGCGAAAAAAATTCACATGCGTAAAAAAAACGCAATTCCGATATTGATCTCTTTTGGTTGATAACAGGTTTTTAAGCCATGTAAGTTGTTTGTCGCCAAGAGTTCCTCCGCCCGAATCAAGACATATGTATATATCTTTATTTAATGGAGTTTGTACTGTAAAATAATAAGTTGAGGATCCGAAATATTCATAGAATGTCTTCCAGCCATCGAAATACAAATCATGATTTCCAACGACCAGGAAATATGGAATCTGATTGAAATCAGGCAATTCATTTTTGAATCTCAAATAATCTTCCTTTTTTCCTGTTACATTATCTCCCACCATCACAAAAGCCAGATTCTCGGGCTTCTTTGCTTCATCAAGCATTTTTCTGAAGTTGATAAGCCCTCCTATATGACTATCACCGGACACTAAAATCTGATAATTCTCTGAATTTACCGTCAATGTTTTAAAAGGATGTGTTTGATTCCATGCATCCGACTCTTCAAAACGGCTGTCAACACGATCGGGAGAATAGAGGAATCCACTGAAATCAAGATTACTGTTACAGCCTGTAATCCCAAATACTATCAACACAAAAAGCGATATTTTCAATTTAGTCGCCATATCACACCTCCTCTTAAATAAAGTCCAAAATAATTGACGTGCATATTCAATAGTCCGGCTTGCATATATCCCAATTCGCTGTAAAAATGCAGGTTGGAATTATATTTATAAGTCAGGTTCGTCAAAATCATGGGATTTGTTTCCTGCTGGATAAAATAGCGATCGTAGTTGGTGATGCTGGCTTCGAAGCTCAATTTCGGACTAAACTGTTGATAATATGAAAATCTATACATCGCATTAAAAGGTTCCCAAAAAGTTGTATGAATAGAATCAGGGAAGTTATAACGTATGATGGCTGACCGGGAAAAACTGTAAATGCGTGAGTTTAACCCAATAATACAACCAAAATGCCGTGTCCGGTACTTTGCAAGTAAACCGAAATTGGTTTCCCGTAAATCGGAAGAAATCGGTTTCCAGAGGTAGAAACCACTTACATCAATTTTGTGTTTATTTATCTCAATGTCATTTGAAATTGCCAGGGAATAAGCCGAAAAAACATCAGCTCCTTCATTAGAGAATGGCATCAATCCCCCGGTAGTAAGATTAAAACTTCCAAATTGCCCTGAAACCTGGGCCGATATGCTACCGTAAATTCCCTGAGAAACGGCATTGCTCCCAACTTCGGCATAGCTATCCAGAGATATTTGAGAAAAAACCGTATTTTGACAACTAAGAAAAAAAAACAGAATTCCAATCAGTTTCGTTTTACTGAGAACAATACGTCTATTTCCTTTTTTTCTCATGTAGTTTTTTCAGCTTTAATTCCGTGTTTTTATTTAAGTATATGAATTCAACATGTATTTACTAACTATTTTTTATCATTAAAGTTTACTCTTCATATTAATTTTAACTGAAATTTGTTTATCGTTGCGAAGCAGAGTCAGTTCCATTGTTCCTTTGGATGGTGTTTCCATCAGCATTTTTATTTCGCCGACGCTCATCTGAAATGCTTTTTGCCCGTTTATTTCAATTATCTGATCACCTACCTGTACACCGGCAATTGCAGCAGGTGAATTTTCCCAAACACGCCAGACTTCTGTTTGAGGAATTAAAGGGAGTACCTGAGTTACTTCTATTCCGGCAATGTTGTAATTAAATGGTTTCTTGAAATTACTATTTGGCTTAAAAAACAACTGTTTTTGACTATAATCGATGAAAAGATTAAAGCGACTTAATATCTCACTTCCTATCGTACCATCGCGCTCCTGATCAGTAACAATATCAACAATTGCAGCCGAATCGGGAAAAGACACAATAACATTATTCAGACAAAAATCTCCGAAACAAATTTGAGATATGCGTCCGAATGCTCCGGCAATTTCTCCGTTTAAACCTTGTCCTATAACCCCGTAAATTCTGTTTTTCGGAATATGAACAGATTGTTTCTTAAATGTTTGGAACCAGGCGTTTAATTCTGCACCAGTATCAATCAACATCTTTACTTTTCTTCGGGTGCTGTCCGTTTCTAAAACCGATAATTTAACAAACATTTTTCTACCTTCAATGGCCATCGGCATCATCCCGTAACCCTTCGGTGGCAGGAAAGAAGAATCTTTTTCATAAAAACGTACTCGTTTGATCGAATAGTTTATTTCAACAATATAATTATCAAAAAAATCGGTTCCAATAATACCGTTTATTTTTGTTCCTGTGTGTTTTGACAGATTAAAAACATCTTCTTTAAGAACATATACCGTTTTTTGCGGAATCTTCAATCTACCGATTTTCAGTGTATTGAAATCACTTGTAAACGCTTCCAGATGGTTTCCACTTCCAAGTCCCATTAAATCCTTAACACTGGAATAGTACAAAGTTATGTTGTCTCCCGAAAATAGTTCGGTAATGATGGTATTCTTAACTCCCGAATCGAGAATTAAATTCAATGGCGATGAATCATTAATTTTCACTTTAACGATCGCATAAGTTCCTACCATTTCGAAAGGGATGGATGCAATTGACTTTCTTTTGTTAGCTGCAAAAGTATCAACTAATAAAAAGAAAAGAAAGGTCAGAAGAAATGCTCTTCTCATAGTATTATGATTTTCAAAGGCGAAGATAATCAAAAAACTATTAAGTTTTCATAAAACAAACAATCAAACACAAAGAATTGTTTTTTATGAAAACCAGAATAAGACAAAGCATTAGGAAGAAACCAGAACTTTAACAATTAAACTTTACAAAAAGCTCTCAAATATTTAAACCACTCCCCGATTGTTCACACCGAATGAATATGTTTTTTTTCTATAAACCATTCAATGGCTTCTTTAATGGCCTGCTTTAAATCGGTTTCGGGCAAATTCAATTCAGTTTTTGCCTTCGTATAATCGTAATACTCCCTTATTTTTAGTTGATTAAGATTCATACTGCAAATCTCGGTTTTAATATTCAACATTCTGATAATGTCACCAGCTTTTCCTGCTAATTCCAGAAAAATGTGAGGTAATTCAATAATTTTCTGATTGTATTCACATATGCTTTTTTGCATTTGGTAGAACTCTTTAAAGGAGAGATTTACTCCGGAGACAAGGTATTTTTCTCCATTCTTCCCCAGTGTTAATGCATTACAAACAGCTGTCGCTACAACTTTAACCGCCACAAAATTCTTACCACCACCCGGCACAAACATCAACCTACGGTTATAACCCAGCAACAGTAATTTACCCGAACTTGGTTTTGAATCGTGGGAACCAACGATAAAAGTAGGATTAATAATCAGCACATGCCGGTCTTGTTTTTTTGAAGCTTCCAAAAAAAGCTTTTCAGCCTCAATTTTGCTTTGAGCATAAAACGATTTGGAGAAAGGAAATTCAATCGCACAACTTTCATCTGCCGGCCGTTCTTTCGTTCCATATCCAATTGTATTGGCTGTGCTTACAAAGACCAATCGATTAATTTTCAACTCATCTGCCACTTTTATCATTTGGGATGAAGCCTCAACGTTTATTTTATAATAATCCTCGTAGTGTAATAAATTTGTGCCGGTTACTGCTGCTATGTGTATAATGGCATCGCAACCAGCGGCAGTTTCTTTGAAAAAATGATAGTCCGCAAAATTTCCTTCGTAAACTTCCACCGAAGATAAATCGAAATAAATGTTCCGCTTATTGCGCACAATAATTCGCACAACATGATACTGCTTCAATAATTCTGACACAACATGATGCCCCAATAATCCATTTGCGCCACTAACTAAAACTTTCATCCTCCGGTTATTATTAAATAATTAGTACAAAAGTAATAAATCTTTGATGCAAATAATTGAAAAAAATAATTGAGAATCATTTTTATAATCAGTATATTTGCAACCGGAATTTATTTTAACGAAATGAATATGGAAACAAAAGTCGTATTGATTACCGGAGCCAGTACCGGCATTGGATTGGCAGCTGCAATACAAATGATGAACAAAGGAGTTCGTGTTTATGCAGCCTCTCGTCGTGGTGGCATTTCTCAAAAATCAACAGCCGGCGATGGGGAATTAATTCATGTTAAAATGGATGTAAATAAAGAAGAAGAAATTGCGTCTGTAGTAGCACAAATTATAAAAGAAAACAGTCACCTGGATGCTGTAATCTGCAATGCCGGAAATGGAATTGCCGGTTCAATAGAAGATACGTCGTCAGATGAAGTTAAATACCAACTCGAAACCAATTTTTTTGGTGCAGTAAAAACAATCCAGGCTTGTATCCCCGTTTTCAGGTCGCAGGGTTATGGAAAAATTCTGGCAACTTCTTCAGTAGCTGCGATAGTTCCAATACCTTTTCAGGCTTTTTATTCGGCAGGAAAAGCGGCATTGCTATTATTTATGCAGGCACTTTCCATCGAATTAAAACCATTTGGTATTCAATGTTGTTCTGTATTACCCGGAGATACAAAAACCGAATTTACTGCAGCTCGTGTTTATACTAAAAATTCAAAATCACCAGATTCTGTTTATCTCCAAAAAATGAATACTTCGGTAAAAAGAATGGAGCATGATGAGCAAAATGGAATGAAAGCTGAAATTGTTGCCGGAAAAATGGTTCAACAAATTATGAAGAAAAAAATGAGTACAAATGTAGTTCCGGGATTACAATATCAAATAATATGCTTATTATTCAATCGCTTACCATCGAATGTTCGCTTGTGGCTGGTTGGATTGATTTATGGCTAATTTTTTTTAATAACTATTTTATTATGAAATGTCTTGTTACTGGTGCCAGTGGCTTTTTAGGTACTAACCTGGTGCATGAGTTGGTTAAAAATGGTTGGGATGTCAGAACAATCGTAAGACCGGGCTCTAATACAAAATATATAGAATCCTTATCGATAGAAATAATTTATGGAGATATTACAAATCAACCGGATTTGGATAAGGTTTGTGCCGGATGCGATGTCGTTTTTCACGTTGCAGGTGACACTTCGTTCTGGAAAAGAAATTTCAAAAAACAACGATTTATTAATGTTGAAGTTCCTTCCATGATAGCCGAAGCGTGCATCAAAAATAAAGTAAAACGATTGGTTCATACGAGTACGGTTGATATTTTCGGTTGTAATCCGGCTGGTGTTGCAGACGAAAAATGGACCGATTATAACTTTGCCAATACAGGCTATAATTATTCCGATACCAAACGGGAAGGCGAAAAGCGAGTGTTGGCATACAAAAATAAAGGACTTGAAGTGGTGGTGGTTTATCCGGGCAGCATGATGGGTCCTTACGATTTTACCTTGCAGTATGGCCGGTTGTTTTTTGAACTTCGGGATGGAAAAGTTCCGGGATGTCCGGCGGGAGGTGCCAGTTTCGGACATGTTACAGAAGTTGCCAAAGCACACATTACAGCAGCAATAAAAGGCATTCCGGGTGAAGGATATATCTGTGCCGGCGAAAATATTTCATACAAAGAACTTTTCGATTTGATTGCCGCCAAGTTTAATAAAAAAGCACCGGGCATAATTATGAAACGCTGGATGTTGGTTACCTACGGACATATTTTGCAATTTATTTCCTCTTTTACCGGTAAAGCTCCTGAAATAGATCCCGGAAATGCACGCTATATGTCAGTTAATGCCTGGTACGACAGTTCAAAAGCCATTAAAGAACTGGATTATAAACTTGTTCCGGTTCAGCAAATGATTAATGATGCATATATTTGGTACAAAGAAAACGGATTTTTATAAATATTGGAAGCATATTATTTGAGAGGCATCGAAAAAATCGATGCCTTTTTTTATTCATCATATCCTATCAACATCCTGTTGAAAACTTATTCAAAAGCGGTGACAGAAATATTACAACTTCATTTTGAAACATGAAAAACTAATACTCTTATCAATTGTTTTTATACTACCAAAAAAGTTAGCAGATTTTTAGTAGTTCTTTTTTAACCTGTTTTATCGACTTATCATCATCTCCTTTCATAAAAACTTTCTAACTTTGCGGTTATTAACAAGCTGTTGATAAAGTTTGTAATTTTCTTATTTTAAATGATCTACTAAATTTTTTTATGTTGAAAGATATAATTCAATTTTTAATAACGGATTATACAAGCGTTTAACTGTTTTTTTATGAACCTTATGAACACCCTATTATTATCTTCATAAAGTTTTTTTTAAAAAATAAAAAGAATAATATAAATATAAATTTGAAAACTTCGGAAATGAACAAAACTGAACTGATATACGCCATAAATAATCTCAAAAAGGAAAAGAACGCCGTGATTATGGCCCATTACTACCAAACGGGCGATATACAGGATATTGCCGATGTGGTTGGCGATAGCTTGGCGTTGGCTCAACAGGCTGCCAAAACAGATGCAGATATAATCGTACTTTGTGGCGTTCATTTTATGGGCGAAACAGCCAAAATTCTTTCTCCTCAGAAAAAAGTATTGATTCCCGATTTGAATGCCGGTTGCTCTTTAGCCGACAGCTGCCCTGCGGACGAATTTGAGGCATTTACTAAAGCTCACCCTGATCATACTGTCATTTCGTATGTAAATACCACAGCGGCCGTGAAAGCACTTACCGACGTAGTGGTAACTTCAACCAATGCAAAGAAAATTGTGGATTCGTTTCCCAAAGATGCGAAATTAATCTTCGGACCAGACCGGAATCTGGGAAATTATATCAACAGTGTGACCGGTCGAAGTATGTTACTATGGAACGGAG
>Ga0265297_10006678_pt1 | contig 16552 bp, 14 predicted proteins | sample Munlanlwell13791_FD_192502 | JGI IMG/M metagenome (GOLD analysis project Ga0265297, IMG submission 192502) | Leachate microbial communities from a municipal landfill in Southern Ontario, Canada - Leachate well 137-91 | ecosystem: Engineered > Solid waste > Landfill > Unclassified | place... | reverse complement strand
TTAGTCTTATCCTATTCTGCCCTGACCTACAACCGTAACCTGGATTGGAGGGATGCCTTTAGCCTATGGGATGATACGGTTGAGAAGTCCGGTAAAAAGGCCAGGGCCTACTTGAACCGCGGGCTGGCGTATTATTATCAGGGCAGCATACAAAATGCTATGCGGGATTATAATAAGGCCTTAGAATTGTTTCCTAATTACGCCGATGCATATTATAATAGAGGTATTGTTTATGTACGCCTTGATAATATCAGGCAGGCTATTTCTGATTGGGATAGGGCAATAAAAATCAAACCGGATTATAGTAAGGCATATTATAACCGCGCGGTGGCTTATTATAACAAAGGAGAATACAGGCAGGCGTTGGATGATTTAAATAAGACCATTTCTTTAAATAACAAAGATGCCTTAGCGTATAACAGCCGTGGCGCACTCTATTACCGGCAAGGCAATATGTGCCAGGCTATATCGGACCTTAGCCGCGCCATAGAGATAGACCCGGCATCTGCCAGCGCATACTATCACCGTAGCCTGGCTTATTTTCAGGAAAAAGAATATAATAAGAGCCTTAAAGACGCCAGGCAGGCAGTGGCTTTAGGTTATGGCTTAGCAGGGGATTTACTGCAGAGGATACGCATGGCCATAGAAAACCAGGTGCCTTAGCCAGGATGGATATATGGAAGAATCTATTATTATTAAGGGCGCTAAGTCCCATAACTTAAAGAATATTGATCTTACTCTGCCGCGTAACAGCCTGATTGTTATCACCGGGCTTTCCGGTTCAGGCAAGTCTAGCCTGGCTTTTGATACTATTTATGCCGAAGGGCAGCGCCGTTATGTGGAAAGCCTTTCCAGCTATGCCCGGCAGTTCCTTGAACAGTTGCAGAAGCCGGAGGTGGAATCCATCGAAGGCCTGTCTCCGGCTATTGCCATCGAGCAGAGGAGCGCAGGGGGCAACCCGCGTTCTACCGTAGCCACACAGACAGAAATCTACGATTATTTAAGGCTTTTGTTCGCACGCATAGGGGATGTATTTTGTCATAAATGCCAGCAGCCTATTTCCAGGCAGAGCGCCCAGGAAATAGTAGAAAGGGTAATGTCTTTGGCTGGAGGCAGCCAGATAAATATTCTTGCTCCTTTAGTCAGGGGGAGAAAGGGTGAGTATAAGGACATCTTTAGCCAGATACAGAAATCCGGGTTTGCGCGCGTGCGCGTAGATGGCCAGATATACAACCTGCCCGCAGAAATAAAACTTAAAAAATACGCTACCCATAACATAGAGGCGGTGGTGGACCGCCTGCTGATAAAACCGGAAATAAAGAACCGGCTTACAGATTCAATAGAGACAGCGCTTAAGGCCGGTGAGGGCATGGTTATTGTCTCTTACCTTAAGCCCGCTCCTTTAGGCAGACAACAAGGAGAAAAAGAAGGGGAGATGGTTTTTAGCGAAGCGTATGCCTGCAGTCGCTGCGGCATCAGTTATCCTGAGATTGAACCGCGCATCTTCTCTTTTAATTCTCCTCATGGGGCATGTCCTGCCTGTAACGGGCTGGGTACAAAATTTGAATTTGATATGGATTTAGTTATACCTGATAAAAATAAATCCATAAACGAAGGAGCCATTGAGGCCTGGAAGAGAGGGGGCAGGGGGTATATACTTTACTATCGCGCGCTGATCAGGGAATTATCCAGGGAGATGGATTTTGATTTGGATACTCCTTTTAAGAAGCTTCCTTCTTCTGTGCGCCGGGCCATACTCTACGGTACAAAGGAGTATACGGTCTGGGGGAAACATTTTGAAGGGGTCATTCCGCATCTGGAGAGGCTGTTCCACCAGACAGAAAGCGACTACTTAAAAGAAGAGATTTCCAGGTTTATGTCCAGTCTTCCCTGCCCGGATTGTCATGGCACAAGGTTAAAGCCAGAGAGCCTTTCTGTGTTAATAGGCGAAAAGAATATATCGCAAGTCGCTCGGATGTCCATAAGAGAGGCTTTTGATTTTTTTAACCGCATAGATTTATCAGAAAGGAAACGCCTGATTGCCCGGCAGGTATTAAAAGAGATAACGCGTAAACTTAAGTTCTGTATTGATGTCGGCCTGGATTATCTTACCCTGGACAGGAAAAGCGCTACTTTATCCGGAGGCGAAGCCCAAAGGATACGCTTAGCTACCCAGGTTGGCTCAGGCCTGGTGGGTGTGCTTTATGTCCTGGATGAGCCCAGTATCGGGCTCCATCAGAGGGATAACGTAAAATTGATAGATACGCTTAAGTCCCTGCGTGATTTGGGCAATACCCTTATTGTGGTAGAGCATGACGAAGCTACTATACTTGCCGCTGACCATATTGTAGATCTGGGCCCGGGCGCAGGCAGGTACGGAGGAGAAGTAATCTTTTCCGGGGACCGTAAAGGCCTCTTATCCCATAATAGTTCTCTCACTGCCAAATATTTACGCAGGGAATTGAAAATAAGCCTGCCTAAAGAACGCAGGCCATGGCAGAAGGCCAGGTCTCTGGAAATAAAAGGGGCGCGGGAACATAATTTAAAAGATATAGACGTGCGTTTCCCTCTGGGGGTTTTTATCTGCGTTACCGGCGTATCCGGTTCCGGAAAGTCTACGCTGATTGATGAGATACTTTACCGCAGCCTTTCTCAGAAACTCTATAAATCCAAGGATAAACCCGGTTTGCATAGGAGTATAAGCGGGATAGAGTATATCGATAAGGTTATTGTGGTGGATCAGTCCCCTATAGGCAGGACCCCGCGTTCAAACCCGGCTACTTACACCGGGGTGTTCGCTTATATCCGGGAGTTTTTCAGTAAATTGCCGGATGCGCGTATGCGCGGTTATAACCCAGGGAGGTTTTCTTTTAATGTCAAAGGCGGGCGTTGTGAGGTTTGCCAGGGGGATGGTATAAAGAAGATTGAGATGCACTTTTTGCCGGATGTCTACGTAAAATGCGGCGTGTGTAAAGGAAGGCGTTTTAACGAGGCGACCCTGGAGGTAAAATATAAAGGCAGGTCTATTGCCGATGTCCTGGATATAAGCGTAGAAGAGGCCTGCGAGCTTTTTGAGAATATCCCCCGGATAAAGAATATATTGGATTATCTGTATGATGTGGGGTTAGGATATATTACCCTGGGCCAGGCTGCTACTACTCTTTCCGGAGGAGAGGCACAGCGCGTAAAACTGGCTTCGGAGTTATGCAAGCGTGCCACCGGAAAGACATTTTATATATTGGATGAGCCTACTACGGGGCTACACTTTGCCGATGTCCAGAAGCTCCTTTCGGTATTGCAGAAACTAGTGGATAAAGGCAATACCGTGGTAGTGATAGAGCATAATCTAGATGTGGTAAAATGCGCAGATTACATTATTGACCTGGGGCCTGAGGGAGGGGATAAAGGCGGAGGGCTGCTTTTTTCAGGCACCCCTGAGGAATTAATAAAGGTTAAGGATTCGCATACCAGCCAATTCCTGAGAAAGGTATTGAACGGGCTGTGTTAAGGTGTTATAGTTATGTTTAAGATGAGGAATATGGCGCGTAAGATATTCTTGGTTTTTTTATGCCTGGCAGGCTTATTCTTAAGCGCGGGCAGCGGATTATACTCTGCCGAAGACGGCTCCAGGGAAGAGGAGGCTATCTTTGTTGCCAAGAAGGCGATGGATGACGGTTTCTATGAGGTAGGCCTGGGCCTCCTTGAGCGTTTCCTTAAGAATTATCCTAATTCCACAAGGGCCCCTGAGGCCAACCTTTTGATAGGTGAATGCTATTTCTATCAAAACAGGTTTATAGACGCCTTAAAGAAATTTGAAGGGCTGCTTAGTCAGCCTAGCCTGGCGCAGGGTATAAAAGACGCTGTTTATTATTGGATAGCGGAGGTGCATTTTAAGGGGAATGATTTTGCCAAGGCCATGTCTTACTATAAGATGATCATTGACGGTTTTCCTGATTCGCATTATTCGGTATACGCATATTATTCCATCGGCTGGTGCCTGTTTCAGGAAGGCCGTTTCTCCCAGGCCCTTGAGTATTTCAGAAAAACACAGGAGAAATTTCCTAAAAGCCCCCAGGCCCAGGATGCCTCTTTTGAGATAATCGAGTGTTTGTATAACCTCAAGGATTACCCGCAGCTTAAAGAAAACGTTGCAGCTTATTTAAAGGCCTATCTAAAAGACCTTTCCCGGCAGGCTTATCTTTATTTTTATGCCGCGGAGGCCGCGTATTATACTAACAATTATCCCGAGGCAATAAGTAGCTATTCCAAGGCGATGGCCGATGGCTTGGATAATAAGATAAAGGCACTTTCTTATTTAGGGACCGGCTGGGCCTACCTCAAAATGAAACAGTATAGCCAGGCAGAAGAAGCCTTTGCTAAACTGGATAAGGCAAGCCTTGAGATGAAAGACCGGGATACCTTGCTTTTGGGCAGGGCGATATTATACCAGGAGACCAAGCGTTTTAACGAAGTAAAGAATATTTGCGATACCCTCTTGTCTTCTGCCGATCCCCTTATTTTGATGCAGGCATACCTGAATAAGGCGGATGCCTTTTACAATACTGCCGATTATAAGGAGGCGATAAAGATATATCAGGAGGCGTTGGATAAAAGCGTTGGTCTAGATACCCCGCGTGAGCTGGTTGACAAATTGCATTACGGCCTGGCCTGGGCGTATTTGAAAGAGGGGGAATTTAAAGCGGCGATTGATGCGTTCCAGAAGATCGCCGAGTATTCACAGGATGCTACGGTAAAGGCAGCTGCGCTTTGCCAGGTCGGGGATACTTACCAGGATTCTGCTGATTATCAGAAAGCAGTCGAGATATATGCACGCATACTGAAGGATTATCCCGACAGTTTTTATGGGGATTATGTCCAGTATCAGATGGGGATTTCCCTGTTTAAAATGTCCAATTACGAAAGTGCCATTATGAATTTCTTGAGCCTGAGGGAGAATTTCCCGGGGTCAAAACTCCAAGACGATGCTACCTATGCCCTGGCACTGACTTATTTTCAGAGAGAAAATTATAAGGCTGCCAAAGAGGCATTGGATAAGTTCCAGGGAGAATTTAAGGAGAGCAATTTAAGGCCGGATGCCCTGTATCTTTTAGGAAGCTGCCTTTATAATATGGGGAATTTTACGGAGGCAATAGAGGTGTTTAGGGGCATAACCAGGCTGTATAGCCAGGATTCAGAACTCCTCCAGAAATCAGAATACGAAATAGCGGATTGCTATTATCAGATGGGTAATGAGAAAGAAGCAATGGAACGTTTCCGTTCGCTGCGCGCTAAATACCCTAATTCCTCTTTGGCCCCGGAGGTGATGTGGTGGCTGGGGGAGTATTATTACCGCCGCAATGATTATGGCCTTGCCCGCAGGTATTTCTACAGCCTGATTAAAGACTTTTCCAAAAGCAGCCTCTTACCCGATGCGTATTATGCACTGGGCCGGGTTTATTATGAGGAAGGCAATTACCCCGAGGCTATAGCAAATTTCCGCAAGGTTGGCGAGTTAAGCAAATCTGACCTTGCAGGGCAGGCATTTATTGCCCTGGCGGATATATATATAAAACAGGGGCAGCTGGAATCGGCACTTTCGACATATAAAGAAGTAACCGGCCTTTATCCTCACCTTACTAATCTGGTTTATCCTAAGATTGCTGATATTTATTTGCAGGCAGCTAACTATGAAGAGGCAGCAGCCTATTATAAGAAAAGCATGGACCTGGTGCCCTTAAGGCAAATGCCGGACATACAATTTAAAATAGCCGAGGTAAGGCAGGCGCAGGGGAAGGTTGAGGATGCAATTGAAGAATACCTTAAAGTCAGCTATCTTTACGCAGAAGATAATAGCCTGGCGGTAAAGGCGTTTTTGCGGGTGGCTAAAATTTATGAGGATAAGGAAGAGTTTAAAGAGGCCGGGAGTATATATAAAAGGATTATAAGCATGAACACCGATGAGGCAAAGTACGCCAAGGAGAGGCTGGATTGGATAAACGCGCATATTAAAGTTAAATAAGTATTATCGCTTGCGGGTTGATGCTTAGTGGTTTTTTAAGACTCTACCCTGAGAAGACGTATCAACAGGCGAGGAGAATTAGGGCCAGGAAAAAAGGAGGAAGGGAATGGAGTTGTATAAGATGAGTTTATGGCAGGTGTTTATAGCGGGTGGTCCGGTAATGTGGCCGATACTTTTATGTTCGGTTTTTGCCTTGGCGATAATTATGGAAAAATTCTGGCACCTGCATAAGATCAAGATCGACACCCAGGAATTTTTAGGCAGTATACTGAATAAAATGAAACACCACCAGATAAAGGAGGCCTTGGAGGTGTGCGATAATACCAGGAGCCCTGTTTCGCATATACTTAAAGCTGGTATTCTTAAGTATGACCGTCCGCGCGCTCAGATTAAAGAAACCATAGAGGATGCCTCGTTATATGAGATACCTAAGTTAGAGAAGAACCTTTCCATGCTTGCTACTATTGCGCATATATCCCCGCTTTTAGGGCTTCTGGGGACGGTTACGGGGATGGTCAGGTGTTTTCAGGCCATACAGGCCAAGGCCGTTTCTTTGCACCCTGTATCTCCGGGTGACTTAGCAGGGGGCATATGGGAGGCCTTATTGACTACCGTAGTAGGCCTGGTAGTGGCTATACCAACTTTTGTGGCTTACAATTATCTGGTCAACCGGATAAATAATTTCATCTTAGAGATGGAAAAGGCAGCTACGGAATTAGTCAATTTTCTTACCGAATAGGAGGCCAGAATGCATTTTAGAAGGCATATGGAATTAGAACACGGCCTCAGGCAGATAGATATAGCCCCTCTGATCGATATGGTATTTCAATTGTTGATATTCTTTATGCTTACTTCCAGTTTTGTGATCCAGCCGGGGATAAAAGTGAACCTCCCCAAAGCAGTGACGAGTGAGGCTTTAAAATACGAGAATATTGAAATAGCGGTTTCCAGCGAGAATATAATTTATCTAAACAGTAAGATCATAAATATGCAGGAATTAAAGAGCGTCCTCAAGCAGGTATCCGGCCGGCAGCAGCCTGTATTAATCAAGGCGGATAAAAGGGCTTCTCTGGGCAGGGTGGTTGAAATATGGGATATGTGCCGGGACGTAGGGTTAAGCCAGATTAATATAGCTACCAATCAGGATTAGGTTGTAGCGCTATTTTTATAAAGATGAATATACCGCAGGATCTAAAGAGGGCTGTGGCCGTATCGCTAATTGGGCATGCAGCCTTATTTAGCGCATTCAGTTTTAATTTTGGGGCAAGGATAGTACCTTTTAATTTCCCGGCTGTTTCTTTCTACGGTTCTTTCTTAAGCAGTTATGATTTAACCCCCTTACCGCAGTCTAAAGACTATTTAAAAGTAGGCGAGGCTATCGTTGAGCGCAGGGAGTTTTCTGCTTGTTTCAATAAAGGGGAAAAGGCGCCTTATGCTTTTAAACCGGATTACATTAAACCCGCCTTTGCCCCGTCTTTTTATCAAGAAAGGCCCGTGTTTTTAGATAGTATGGTTTTAACCGTAAATACCCCTAATAGGGAACGGACAGCAATTATGTTTTATCCGCAATTTCCCTACCATTTTTCCCTGTATTTTAAAGACAGGGAGGCGGTGCATATTGAACTTGCGTTTAGAGTGGCTCACGTAGGTAGTAAGGATATAATTACCGTAAAAAGGAAGGTTTCATCAGGTAACCTGGAGGCTGACCTTATGTGCATGCGTTATATCAGCCGTTACCTGTCCATGCAGCATAGCAGTCTGGCAGGAACCGGATCGTGGCAGTCAGTGAAAATAGACCTTTCGGCAAAAAGCGATAAACAAAATATCAGGCGCTGATCATTTTTCTGAGTTTATCCGGCATATCCGATGATTAGTCTAGAATTTTCCCTGGCTATCGCCCTTTATCTGGGTATCTTTATAAGCCTGTTTTTGTTATTCTGGCTGTTTACTAAAAGGCAAAAAGGTAAAGACCTGTCTTTGGATAAGCGTTTTATCTGGTTTTGTTCAGTCTGTACTTATACCTATATTAATACAAAAGAAGAAGTTATATCTATTTGTCCGCGCTGCGGAAGTTATAACAAAAAATAACAAGATGCCTTTTTAAAATAAGACTATTGATGCTTTTAGGGTTAACGGGATTCTAGGGTGCCAGGCAAAAAAGAGTTGACATAAATCACCATTATTCTTACAATAACCTTGAAGGAGGTAAAATGATCACTGAAATAGGTATAGTGGCTGGCGATATCTGGCATTTTTTGGATCAGCACGGAGGATCCGGGTTATCCGAATTAGTCAGAGGGATCGATAAGCCGCGGGATAATATATTGATGAGCCTGGGATGGTTAGCCAGGGAAGGGCATGTTACCTTGCAGCGCATAGAGGGCGATTACCGAGTGAGCCTGAAGAAATAAAATAATGGCTAAGGGTAGAAAAAAGGGTATTGTGTTATTTATCGTTTTGGGGATAATTTTAGTTGTTGTGGCATTAACTAACGCTATCCTTGCCCTTACTGTTAGCCAGTACCGTATTTCTTCTCATAACGCAAGCCGTATCCAGGCTTATTACGCGGCAATGGCAGGCATAAATTATGCTATTGATAAGCTGCGCGCGGCAAATGATACTACTAACTGGCCGCTTAATACCAGTTATAGCCGGACTTTTTGTAAAAGCGGATGTAATGTTACAGAAGCAGATTTCCCTGCTATTATTTCTTCTGTGACAGTTTCTGTGAATAATACCGATACTACCCGCCGTATAATAAATGCCACGGTAAATTACACCTACGACTAATTTCCCTTATTTAATCATCCGTTAAATCTGTAAGATAATATTATAATATAAGTAAGTTTATTATAGCCTAATATAATGCAGTATAGGTGTTTTTCCTTCTTGTAAGTAAGTATAAGTAAGTATAAATGAAAAAACACTTGACAAAATATGAATTTTATGTTTTAATTAATTTTGTTGTTAACCATAGGATGCTAAGGAACTCTATATGGCTAGATTGATTGACGTTGATGAATTGGCGAATTATCTAAAATTAAAGAAACAGACTATTTATAACTGGTTGAACCAGGGTAAGATTTCCGGTATAAAGGTGGGGGGAGTCTGGCGGTTTGACCGTCGGGATATTGATATTTGGCTGAAGAGCCGCCGGAGGCTCTCTAAAACAGGGGAAAACGCATGAGTTCGCTTGCTGTATATTTTGGGCCGAAGATAATCAGTATCGTGGATTGCGCGGGGATTAAACCGTTGAACAATATCCAGATTGCCTTGCCTGAGCCATCTACGGAAGGCGCATTAGAAGAAAAGGTGCCTGATGAAATGAAATTATCCACCTTAATCAAAGAGGCGTTGATTAAGCATAAGATCGAGGCTAAGACAATTGCAGTGGGTCTTTCCGGCAAGGACCTGATCATACGTACCTTTGAAATGCCTGCTTTGTCCCGTCAGGAAGTATCCGGGGCAGCTAGTTTCGAGGTTAAGAAATATATACCTTTTAAGCTGGAAGAATTAACTTTTGATATTCAATGGATACAGGATAAGGCAATACAGAAAACGCGGGTTTTATTTGTAGGCATTAAGAAAGACGCCCTGGACAAATACATCGCTGTAACAAGCAAGCTCGGATTAAAACCGCAGGCCATAGAATATTCGGCCTTTAGCCTGCTGAGGCTTTTGAGGCTTACACACTGCAAGGAAAGCGGCATCATAGCGGTAGTCAATATTGACGTGCTTAGGAATGATGAGGCTAATTTTGTAGTATTAGAGGACGGCTTTCCTTTATTCAGCCGCGATATTACCTTTTTAAGGGGAGGGGAGGAGGCAGAAGAAAATACCGAAGTCCCTTCATCAGGTATCTTGGAAAAATTAAAACGGGAACTGCAGATATCTTTAGATTACTACGACCGTAAATTTCCCTCAAAGAATATTAAGACGGTACATTTCATAATGGACAAGGACTATAGCGGCCGTGCCGATTTGTTGGATTTTGTTATGGATTTAGGCCTGGGCAGCCGTTTTATAGATATCAGCAGGTATTTTCAGGGGCAGGAATTCTCTTTGCCCAGTGTTAAGGCTTATAGTGGCTCCCTGGTCAATATACGCACATCCGTAAAGATAGACCTGCTGGAGGCAAAGGCCAGGTCTGTCAAGAAGGTAGGTAAGGAGCAGTATGATAAAGTTGCAGAAACCGCCCAATTTAAGTTTAAACAGACTGTTAAGTTAGCAGTGTCAGGGTTGTTATTATGCGTCTTGGTTTTCTTCTTCGGGGTATACCGGTCAATGCCTATCAAAGGAGAAATTAAGAATATCGTAAACATCCGGCCGTCGGTACTTACCGTATCCGCCGGATTAAGCAGTGAAGAAATGGAAAAAATACAGCAGCGCTATCAAGGCAAGATAGAGGCATTGGACAAAGTAATAAAACAGCGCCTTTATTTTACCAGTATTTTAGACGCTATACCACGGGTTATCTCTAAGGGTATTTGGCTGACAGAAGTTAATTTTTTTAGAGAAAGAAACGCTTCGGGCCTGACCTTGCGCGGGATTGTTTCTCTCGGAGATACCACAAAGGAAATGGATGCTATCAATACCTTTGTTGCCAAGATGAAAGAGGATGCTACCTTCCGTAAATCTTTTAAAGATATAAATATTGTTTCCATAGACCATGAACAGGGCCGGGAGAGCAAAGGCACAAACACAAATTTTGTCATTACCGCTTCGCAATCGCAATGAGGTAGAAAAAGAATGCAGATAAACAATGTTATTGATATGAAAGACAAAGGCAAGGTCTTAAATATTGCCATAATCATCGTAGTCATTTTTGTTGCCTATAATATTTATAAAAACCAGTCGGCAGCCATAGAAAGATTGAAGGGTGTCAAGATGGTAGAACTGAAAAAGAACGAAATCCTGAATAAAATCAGCAGGCTTGAGAAAGATATCAGTGTTTACAAAAAAACCCTGAGCAAGAAAGATGTTTTTTCCATTATTGATACTATTACCAGTATCGCAAAAGGCTCTGGCGTTGCGGTTGTTTCGATTAAGCCGGCTCCGGAAGAAAGATTCGCATCCTATACCAAATATCCTTTTGTCTTAAGCCTGTATATTGATAATTACCATGATTTGGGCAGGTTTGTCAGCCAGCTGGAAAATAATCCCGGCATTTATTTTGTTGATAAGGCACAGATAGTTTTATCTAAAACAGGGCCGGAGACGGATAGTAAATCTGTCCAGGGACATAAGCTTACAGTTAACCTGGTAGTGAGCAGTATCATATTCCAGGATTGATGGTGGCTATGATACCAAGGCGATTGCCGTATATCTTTATTTATTCTCTGATTGTCTTTTTTAACCCGTTTTCTTCTGCTTTTGGGCAAGCGGTCAAGGAGCCGGTCCCTGCGCTAGAGGCAGGGAATAAAACGGTGGAATATACTGCTGCAGGCACACGCGACCCTTTTCAGGCTGAAAAAATACAGGAGGTATCCGGTAATGGCAGTCCCGCGCAGGCGCAGGCAGGAGAAAAACCTCTGCCTTCTTTTGTCATCCAGGGTATTGTCTGGGGAGACAATTTCCCGCAGGCTATTATTAATAATAAAGTATTGAAAGTCGGTGATACTATTGAAGAGGCGCGCATAGTCACAATAGACAGGAATGGCATAATCGTAATGTTTAATAAACGACAGTATAATTTATCTTCTCCTGCATCCGGCCAGCTAAAGGCCGATAAGCAGGAAGCGCCTAAAGGAGGCAAAAAATGAAAAATAATTTTATCTTAATCCTATCTATCCTGATTTCTCTTTTGTTTACACCGGGGTTAGATGCGGGACAAGAATTGCCTTTCCCTGATTTAGAGGCGACTATTTCTATGGATTTTCAAGATGCCGGCCTCAGAGACATATTGAAAATATTTTCCATCCAGTCAGGCCTGAATTTTATCGCTTCTCAGGCGGTCCAGGACAGAAAGGTTACCTTGTACCTGGATAACGTCCCTATTAAAGAGGCAATGGATAAGCTTTTTAAGGCCAATAACCTCTCTTATGAGATGGACAAGGATGCCAGCATCTTTATAGTTAAAGACTTCGGAGCACCGCAGATAGAGACAGTGACTAGGGTGTTTTATTTAAAATATGCCACTGTCACTACCTCTTCTATGAAGGAGCAGATGTCTAATGAGCTTTCCGGTACCACCAGTTCAAGCAGTTCCTCTTCCAGCACCAGCAGTACCGCAGGAAAATGGAAGACGGAAGACTCAAGCGGCATTACTGAGGCAGTGAAAAAGCTGGTTTCTACAAACGGCTCGGTAATAGAAGACTATCGTACCAACAGTCTTATTGTTACGGATATACCCAGCCGGATGCCGATTATTGCCCAGACTATAGCCTTGCTTGACGTAGCTATACCTCAGGTCCTTATTGAGGTGGAGATGCTGGATGTCAGTAAAAACGTGGTGGATAAGATGGGTTTTGAGTTTGGCAATAATCCTTTTACCCTACTTTTACCGGGTTCAATCAGCAAGCGCGGGGGGCAGTATTTCTTTGGAGACGCTGCCTTAAAGGGCGCCACGGCCATTACTTCTGCCACGGCAGGGACTATAGCATTCGGCAGCGTATATGCTGCAAAACTGGATTTATTGCGCACCCAGACTGATACCAGATATTTAGCCCGGCCCAGGTTGCTTACCTTAAATAATGAAACCGCGGAAATAAAAATAACCAGCAGTGAGTCGGTAGGCGTCAAGACTACTACTGAAGCCTCTACCTCTTCTACTTCTGCCGAAGCGGAGAGGGCAGAGACGGGTGTTTCTCTGCGTGTTACCCCGCAGGTGAATTTAGAGACTAAGGAAATAACTATGTTTATCTATCCTCAGGTCAGTGAGGCTGTGCAGGGAAACACCTTGACCAGCGCCAACGCGCAATATCAGTATCGCGACCCCGAAACGCGCAGTACCAAATCAGTGGTCAAGGTCAAGGACGGAGAAACCGTAGTCTTGGGCGGGTTGATTCGTAATGAGCTCACAGAGGTAGATAAAAAAGTCCCCATACTCGGAGATATTCCTCTTTTAGGGCTTATGTTTAGGCATAAAGATAAAACGAAGGATAAGGAGCGGGAATTATTGATTTTTATCACCCCGCACATTGTTAAAGATTCTGGTGTCGAATTCGCCCAGGCCAAAAGGGTCCCTTTAACCGGAGGCAGGGAACAGAACGCGGCAGCGGTATTTGACCGGAGGGTTGCGATTAATTCCAGCCTGAATAATTTTGAGAAAATAAAATAGCGAAACGTTTCGCTGTGATTTATAGCAGGGATCAATAAAAGAAGAATACAGGTATGGCCGGAAAAAAATATTTAAGATTAGGAGAGCTGCTGATTAAGGAGGGCATTATCACCAATGCCCAGCTGGAAAAGGCGATCATTCAGCAGAGGCAGGAGGGGGGTCGGCTGGGTGAGATTTTAATCAAGATGGGCATATTGAAGGAAGACCAGGCGGTAGCGGTATTGGGCAAACAATTAAATATACCTTATTTTTGCCTGGGCAGCGAATTAACTCCCGCTCCTGATCAGAATTTAGACCAGCTGATCACCAAAGACTTTGCCGCCAAGAATAGCGTCTTGCCTTTATCCCGCACATTAGGCTCTTTGACTGTGGCGATGTTTGACCCGCTTGACCTTATCCTTATAGATAATTTGCGCAAGATAACCGGCTGCGAGATCAATCCCGTGATTGCCACGCGTTCCGATATCAATAAGGCCATCGATTCCTTTTACGGCAAGTCCAAGATGTTTGAGGAGGCGGTGGAGGCATCTTATACGACGGAGACGCCGGGAGATTTTATTTCCATAGATATAGAGCCTTCTGACCAGGAGCTAAGCCTGGATAAATTGATTGCCCGGGCAGAGGAGGCCCCGGTTGTAAAACTGGTGGACTTAATTATCCGCCAGGCCATAGATGAGCGCGCCTCGGATATCCATATTGAGCCTTTTAAAGATAGGATATCTCTGCGTTACAGAATAGACGGTAAACTCTTTGAGATTCCTCCTCCGGCAAAACACCTGCACCTGCCGATAATCTCCCGTATTAAAATACTGGCTAAACTGGATATAGCGGAAAAGCGCCTTCCTCAGGACGGGGCATTCCTGGTAAAATTGGAAGACCGCCCTATTGACCTGAGGATTTCTACAATACCGACTATTTACGGAGAGAAAGTGGTAATGAGGATTTTAGACCGCAGCCAAGTAGTTTTGGACCTGGCCCGGTTGGGGTTTGACAGCAGCCAACTTGAAATAATCCGTAAAGGCATACATACCCCTCACGGACTGATATTCTTAACCGGGCCTACGGGTTGCGGCAAGACCACCACATTGTATGCCATATTAAGCGAGATAAACGAACCTACCAAGAACATCCTTACTATCGAGGATCCCGTAGAATATAAATTAGACGGGATCAATCAGGTCCAGGTGAAGCCTGAAATAGGCCTTACCTTTGCCACTGCCTTGCGCAGTTTTTTAAGGCAGGACCCGAATATTATGTTAGTAGGAGAGGTAAGGGACCTGGAGACGGCGCAGATTTGTATCCGCGCAGCCCTCACCGGCCATCTGGTTTTTAGCACCATACATACTAATGATGCCCCTTCTGCCGTGACCCGTCTTATTGATATCGGTATTGAACCTTATATGGTCGCCCCTTCCCTGATCTTGATTGTAGCCCAGAGGTTAATACGTAAATTATGCCCTGAATGCAAAGAGGCATATGAGCCTTCGTCCGTGAATCTGGGTAAGGTAAAGATTAATGCCGACCTGATATATAAGGCTAAGGGATGTTCTAAGTGCGGTCAGATCGGCTATTTAGGCCGGGCCTGTATTTCGGAAGTAATGTTGGTAAATGAACATATCAGGGAACTGATCAATGAAAGGGCGTCTTTTCAGAAGATAAGGGAAGTGGCCAGGGAAACAGGTATGCAGACCCTCTATGATTCCGCATTGCGTAAGGTTGAAGAAGGCCTAACTTCTTTAGAGGAGGCCTTGACTATTACCTTGGGAGTTGAATAATGGCAAGATTTTACTATAGCGCAAGGGACAGCGCAGGCCAGAAATTAAGCGGATACGAAGAGGCACATTCTCAGGATGAATTAATTACCCGGCTGCAGGCTAAGGGCCTGATAGTGATAAGTGTGGTTAATGAATCCGAGGGCGGTAAGGTTAAGGTGGCAGGGCTTACGGCAAAGAATAAAGGCAGGCATAAATTCCGTCATTATGGCATTAATAGCGATGACCTGGTGGTTTTCTCCCGGCAGCTTGCTACCCTTTTAGGGGCGGGGGTAACTATTTTAAAGAGCCTGGATATTATTTCTCAGCAGGTGGGCAGCCATAAATTCTACAATGTCATTATAAAATTAGAAAGGGATATGGAGGCGGGGCTTACCTTTCATGAGGCCTTGGGGCAGCATCCGGCGATATTTTCGGAATTGTGGGTTAACCTAGTTGAGAGTGGGGAGGCTAGCGGGAATTTAGCGGGCATACTTAACCGTTTGGCCGGTTATCTTGAAAGAAGGGCTTCTTTTAAGAAAAAGATCGTATCCAGCCTGATATATCCGGTTATCCTCATGTCAGCAGGACTGGGCGCTTTACTTTTCCTGACCATAAAGATTATCCCTACGTTTGCTGAATTATTCAAAGGATTCGGCGCAGAATTGCCGCGTTTTACCATGATGCTGGTCGCGGTAAGCAGTTTTATCCGTAAATATATACTCTTTATGCTATTGACGGCCGTGACGATCTCGTTTTTATTCCGGGCGTATATTAAAACCCGGGAGGGCAGAAAGAGGTTTGAGGAATTTCAGCTTCACCTGCCGGTATTTGGGGAGTTCTTTCGCGCCCTGACGGTAGAAAGGTTTTCCTCAGAGATGTCAACCTTAATAGAAAGCGGGGTCCCCTTATTGTACTCCCTGGAGATAACTGAGCATAGTGTCGGCAATACTGTGATGTCCGGTATTGTCCATCAGATTAAAGAAGACGTACGCGAGGGCAAACCTTTGAATTATACTTTAGGTAAAAGCGGATTTTTTGAACCTATGGTTGTTCAAATGATAGCAGTAGGGGAGGAAATCGGGGAGTTGCCTCAGATGTTTAAGCGCGTAAATACCTTTTATCAGGAGTATACTGAAACATTCCTGGCCCGCTTTACCACTATTTTTGAACCGATGATGCTTGTGTTTATGGGGTTGGTTATAGGCATAATGGTTCTGGGTATGTTTATGCCTATATTTCAGATTGCTACATTGGGTACTAGCAGCCGTTAAGGGAAAGGCCTTAAGAAATATATTGACATCGGTTATTCTTTATACAATAATAAGTAAGAATATTATTTAATATTAAGGATTATACATATAGATGATGAAAGGAGAAAAGATTATGCGAAGAGGCTTCACGCTTTTGGAATTGATCATCGTCATCGTCATCGTCGGCGTCTTAGGCACATTGGGGTTTGCCCAGTATACCCGTCTGGCTGAAAAAGCAAGGGCAGCTGAG
>Ga0265297_10006677_pt1 | contig 16554 bp, 20 predicted proteins | sample Munlanlwell13791_FD_192502 | JGI IMG/M metagenome (GOLD analysis project Ga0265297, IMG submission 192502) | Leachate microbial communities from a municipal landfill in Southern Ontario, Canada - Leachate well 137-91 | ecosystem: Engineered > Solid waste > Landfill > Unclassified | place... | reverse complement strand
ATTCTTGAAAGTGGTCTCGTCTTCAACGTGGCCATTAAACTTCATTATCTCCGTTACCCAGTAAGCCACAGTGCCGCCAATTTGCACGACTGCCACCTCGACCATAGCCCAGATGTCTGCGCTGTACTTATTGTATAGCTTGCAGGTGTCTGTAAAATACGTTAGGTTGTGATAACCCGCACTGCACCCTTTCTGTGCTATATCGCGCAGTTCGGTTTTCGTGAAGTTCGCCATAACCCAACCCTCGAAAGTCTTAGCTCTGCAAATCATTTTGCAACCCTCCGTTTTTCTAACCTGCTTACATTGTACAGGTCGGGCGATAATCTGTCAAGCGGGTCGGTGAAACTTTTCCCAGACTTCAGTTTTTCACCGGAAACGACAAGCAGCCTAGTTTTTCACCAGGCCCCCCTGCCCCTGCCCCTGCCCCTGCCCCTGCGATCCGCCTGTCCGATGGCAAATGATCTTGCCTGAGTCGGACATGGCCTTTAGCGTGTTGATGCTCACGCCAAGATAGCGGGCAGCTTCAGTGATCCTCATCGGCGTTTTCCAACGCAGAATCCGTAATCATAGTCATGTCCGCCCATATGATTAGGTTTCGGTTTCCAACCGCACCTATCCGACGGGTCCATAGCCTCTACCCTGAAAGCCGTTGGCCTTGGCATAGCATTGAATCCACCGCCCAAACACCGCCTGTAAGGGCACGGATCGGCGCAAGGCGGTTGCTTTCCATCGCGATGAACTATTGTCGTGTGCAGAACAGGGTCGAAGTTATCGCCAACCCATACCTCATGCAACTCACAGATGTAATCTGAATATTTTGATACCGAGTCAAATCCCAGCCAAGCGAGCCCACTCAGTTCATATTCTTTAATGAGCACATCATTAGCGAAAAGCCTGTAAACCCACATTACTCCCACCCCGCAGTTGGAGAATATCCTGCACCAGACATCCCTGATGGATCGCCAGGGCTCTTGTGTTCAAATCCTTTTCTCAGCATAATTACTCGCCACGCACGGGCCCAGTTTGCAATCTTGCCGGGTTCGCTGTAAGGACAAACGCACTGTGTATGCCGTTCAATGTCGTAGTCTTTTTCAGCTCGATCACCAAGTCTTCAGTTTTCACTGTCCCCATCTCCCATTATTCTATTGTGTATGATCACTGTATACACTATACCACAATTCTACCCAGGTGTAACCCTTTCTCGAAAATATTCTCAGTTTATTTTGGACACCGTATATATGCGCCAGCCCGCATATTGACGTTTAAACGTTTAAACGTTTTCTGTTGATAACTGAACGGGCGTTCAATTCTGGTATTCTAACTCCTGTTTTCTACCTCCTGCGCGTGGGGTTGGAGGTATGGTCGTCCAGGTGCACGCGCTAGCACCTAACCTATTCTGTTAGCTCTACTTTCTACCTGCGCCAGGTGACCAGATGATCATCTCCACGGCCGCAACAGCCAGAGTGTCATAATGCGTATTATCAGACCCAAACATACGTTCGCTAGCACAATCGGCATAACTGCGCCAATAGTCTAGACTGCTATGCCAGGCCTAACCTGCTATACCGGGCCCAGTAACACGATGCGCCAAGCCCTGTCTAACTTTGTATAACTTTGTGCAAGTCTGCCAGATGTGTAACTTTGTACAAGTTTTCCACTGACACCTACCCTACCCATCGAGACGGGAGGGTGGCGCTGTTCGCACGGAAATCCGTTTATTAAACCGAGTGATACACATTCATTCATGTAGCTACACTCAATGCACCTATTTGTCAGATACCCTTTTAATTGACATATAGGGAGTAAGGATGGCTATATATATAGGGTTATACCACCGCCACTATAGTTGTCTGTAGCAGTGTAATGATGTAGTCTGTATTTTTCCCGAATGACGCGAAAAAGGGGGTTGAATGCTACTGGGAGTAGGGAAGAGAGATTTAGGAATGAATTTGTCAAGGGTCAACGACGACAATGGTGGCGGTGGAGCGAGTGGCGTGGTTAAGCCAAAGCTGCATCATCGTTGTCAACGGACTAGGTGGATGCACAGTATGTGCGCAGTACGTGCTGAGTATGGGTGCATTAAGAAAAAGGTGTAACGGGAGTGTAAACGGGCGGAGAGGGGTGGGAGAGGGGTAGTTGGAGGGAGATAAAGTGAACGGTGGGAACGGAGAGGGTATACTTAAGGGTGAAAGGGGGCTGAGAGGGATTGAATTGGTACAGCCCTCGCAAACAGGGAGTGGTGATGAGAGATGGAAGAAGCGAAGATTGGGCGACGGGTGGTAGTGACCGGGGACGAGAACAACTTAATCGTGTGTGTGTGGTCTGAGAGGGGTATGCTTGGCGTGGCAGGGGCTGCGGAGCCTAAGGTGATATGGAACGCTGACCTGCGTTATCTGAGTGGCAGAAAGGTTGTGTGTAGCGCGAGAGGGAAAACGGCGAGGGAAGCGGTGGATAACCTGTCGGAATTGGCTTGGGAGTGGCACTATGTAACGCTGGAGGCAGTGGAGGCGATAAAGTCTTATGGCGGGAACACCGAGGAAGAAGGCGAGACTGAATAGCGGGGAGGCACTGCAAGTTCGGCAGGATGCGTTCGCCAGGCTGGTGAGTAGCGGGAGTTCTGAGGCGAACACCTGCAAGATACTTATGCTGAGTAAGGCGGAGTATGTGAGTTGGCTTGCGGAACACAAGGGGCGGATCGAGGCGCTTGGGGGAAAGCCAGAGTTCCCGCCGATGTTTTATGAATTGAGGGCGCGGCTGCTGAGTGTGATTGCGTATGCGGACGAGGAGAAGACGCTGGAGGCGGCGCGGCTGCTGATTGAACTGATGAAGCGAGCGGCGAAGCTGGGGCCAGTGCAGACGAAAGCGGTAATGGACTTGTCGGCTGATGCGTACTTTGGGGAATTGGAAGCGGCGATAAAGAACGAGCTTGGGGTAATCGACGTATTGAAGCTGAAGCAGAGGGCGCGGGACGAAAGATTGGAAGTGAAGCGAGGCCACAAGGAAGAGAAGTTGGTCGAGCCTGGCGAGGATAAAGTTGTGGACAGCGTAGTGAAGGAACTGATGGACATCGAAGTATGAGTGAAGCCGAAAAACAGGAAATAGACTGGAAGCTGATGCCGCTGTCCGAGCGACGGCGGCTTTGGCCTAATCTGGCGAATTACTGCCGCATAGGATGGAACGGGCGCTGGGGGAACGAAATGCCAGCGCACCTGCGGTTTATCTGTCGGAAAGTGATGGAGACGGCGCTGACCCCGAATAGTCGGCTAATAGTGTCTACCCCGCCCCGCCACGCGAAATCTCAGATAATGAGTATCAACGCCCCCTGCTGGTTCCTGAGCAAGTTTCCAGACAAAGAAGTAATCCAGGTCAGCAGTACGGCGCAGCTTGCGGAGGAGTTTGGCCTGCAAGCGCGTGAACTGATGAAGGAAATGGAGCCTGTAACCGACGTGGGCATAAATACGTCGTCGAGGGCGCGAGGACGGTGGCGCACCCAGCCTAAAGAGGGTATACAGGGCGGGGGCGGGATGACCTCCGTCGGCGCCCTCGGCACCATTATCGGTCGAGGCGCGTCGCTTATTCTGATGGACGACCTCGTAAAGAACGACCAGATGGCGATGAGTCCAAACGAGCGGGAAAAGCTCTGGGCGTGGTATCAGGGAACGCTGCGAACCCGACTTGAGCCTGGCGGGTCGATAATACTCATTATGCAGCGGTGGCACGAAGACGATATTGCTGGGCGGCTGCTGGAGGCTGCCGAGGGCAGCGGCGAGAATTGGGAGTATATCAGGCTGCCTGCGATTGCCGAGGAGGACGACCCGTTAGGGCGCGTCGAGGGCGAGGCGCTCTGGCCTGAGAAGATACCGCTTGAGGAATTGGCGATGTCACGGCAGGCGGTAGGCGAATACGTCTGGCACGCCAGTTACCAGCAAGACCCGAAGCCGAAAGACGGTATGCTGTTCCAAGCTGAGGATTTTGGCTACTGGAGGCTCCACGAGAACTATTATGAACTCACTAATGCCTACGGCGCGAGTAAACTGGTGCCGAAAGCAACCTGCCGAGTCATAATGAGCCTCGATATGGCTGGGGCGGATAGTAGCCGCGCTGATTACACCGTGGCGCAGGTCTGGGCTGCTACCCCGATGGGCGAACTTATTCTGGTTCATACCGAACGCTTCAAGGCGAAATCGCCCGATATGAAGGAACGGGTAAAAGCCGTGTATATGGCGCACAGGCCAAACTACATACTGGCAGAGAATAACGGTATGCAGAACGCGATCTGCGACGACCTACTGATGATGGGCCTGCCGATAAACAAAACTCCGCCTATGCACAGTAAGGAGCAACGGGCGCAGCCGCTCCTGATGAAATACCAGGAACGGATGGTTTATCATCCGAAGGATTTTGACGGGTATACTTGGGTTAGGGATTATGAATACGAACTGCTGAAGTTTCCAGCAGGGAAAAACGACGACCAGGTGGACGCCGCCGCGCTAGTTGGCGCGGATGTGCCTACTATAGCCGCTGGAGACGGGCTAAGAATTAGCCTTGGCGAACAATCGAGCGTTAACGCTGGCATCGGAGGCTGGTAGTAAATGCCACGGGTATCTTGGTTCCAGAAACTCTTGGGTATATCAACCTCAGAGGCCCAGCGCGAAGCTATCGCAAGTAGCAGTTCCGTGTTCTCGGAATTCGACAGCGACACCCTGACAGGCTCCACGGCGCTTAATACCTACGCCAAAATGATGCGGGACGCTCAGGTGGGCGGCTCCTATCAGCAATTGGTGGCCGCAGTAGTGGGTGGCGGGGTAAGAGTATCGTGCGAGGAGTCGGAAGAGATAGAGTTGTGGGCCAACGCCGCCCTTGACCGCGTCGAAGGCTCCCCACTGGATATGGTTGAGGCCGCGCTGCTAATGGTAGCGTTCGGGTTTAGTGTGCAGGAAGTGGTTTGGCGCGAGTGGGAAGGCAAATGGGAGCCTTATCAGATTATTGAGCGTGCCCCACAGAAGTTCACGTGGGAATGGGACAGTAATGCAAAGCGTAATGTGCTTAAAACTTCGAGCGGGTTCAATACGCAAGAGGCCCCTGTTGGTAAGTACCTGATATGCCGCAATGGTAATAACACAGAAAACCCATACGGGTATAGCATCCTTAAGTCGGCATACAAAAACTGGATGAGCAAGCTCCAGATAATCAAACTTGCCAACGTGTTCCTCGAAAAGAACGCCTCCCCAACCTGATTGCCAAGCCTATCTATCAGACGACAAGCGCGATGGACGCAAGCGTGTTGGAAGCTATGGAGAATATGCGCCAAACAGCTTCAGCAGTGTTTCCCTCTATGTACGAGATTACCCCACTCTCGTTAGGAAGCCCTAACGCAGAGTCCCAATTTAGGGGAATGCTCGGCTACCACGATAGTCAGATCGCACGGGCTATCCTGTCGGAGTCGCTTACGCTTGAGGAAGGCGGGGTTGGCGCTCGGAGTTACGGCCAATCGGCTGCCCACGCTACAGTCCTGAAGTCGAAGGGCGCTATGCTAAGGCGCAAAGTAGCCTCCGCTATAAACGAGCAGTTAATTAGGCCAATGGTGCAATTAAACTACGGCGAAGACGCCCCAATGACCAAGTTCACGATAGATGAGCCGCCTCTGGAACTGCTTGGCGAGTTCACTGACGCCATCGAGAAACTGGTCAATACCGGCTACCTAGCTGGCAGCGAGGACTGGGTTCTGGAGAAAGTGGGCCTTGGCGAAAGCGATATGACAGACGAGATGAGGGCCGCAAAACAAGAAGCCGCTCTGACAGGGTATACTACAGCAGAACAGGATGGAGGTTCTACCGATGGACGAGCCGACGAAGTTCGAGCTTAATAGCGCAGAGCCATTCGAGCGTGATGGTCAGAAATGGTGGCTTGTGTCCACCAGGGCCTTCCATACTGGCGAATACCTCGACAAGGGAGTTAACGCTACGCCTGAGTGGGTAAAGGAAGTAGTCTCAAAGACTCCTACCTATGTTCCGCTCGGCTTCGAGCATAAAGATACAATGTTCGACGGGAAGGGTATGGCCAGAGACTTCACTTATGATGAAGCTACTGGTAGCGTATTCTGTAAAGTCGAAATGCCAGACGCATTGAAATCCGCTGTTGAACTCGCTGGAGTCAGCGGCGTAAGCGTGGAACTAACCGAGGCGGGGGGCATCTCCCAACTCGACATCACGCCCAGACCTCGTATTCAGCTTGCCCAGATGTTTAGTGCCGACAGCGACGAGGCTGATTACGCGCAGGTCATAGAGTTTGCCGCCCAGCGCGGCGAATTGGACAGGCTTGTCAGCGCGGCACAGAGTAAACGCGATAAAGAAAACGCAAAGAAACAACAGGAGGAGGTTGTCCTGATGGAAGACGAAACCCAGGCTGCTGAAGAGGTAGTTGCAGTTGAGGAAGTTGCCGCAGATAATGTGGAGGAAACTTTCGAGGCGAGCGCCGAGCCGCAGCCCGAAGTAGAAGTGAAGGAGACGGCCCAATTTGACGCATCAAGTTTGATTGCCGAGACGGAGCGCCTATCGGCGGAAGTAGCGGCGATGAAGCTAGAGAAAGTCGAGTTTGAGGTTAGCTCCCTCATCAAGGAAGGCAAACTGCCGCCAGCTATGAAGGCGAGCGCAGTCGCCCTCCTGTCTAACGACGTTACCCAAACCATCCAGTTTGACGACGGCCCCAAGGAAAAGTCGGTTGCCGACCTTTTCAGGGAGTTTATTGCTGGAATGGCCCCAACAATGCTCTTTAGCGCCGACGACGTTAGCGGCGAAACTGAAGAGGCAATCCCTGAGCGTATGAAGCCCTTGGCGGAGGCCGCAAAAGCGGGCCGTCGCAAACTAGGAGTTGAGGAATAATGGCCGACCGTACTGCACCACTTAGTACCGAATGGCAGGATGCTGGCAGTTATATGATTGACGGCGAGGTTCTGGCGAGCAACACCGTTTACGCCGGCGACCTCGTTGCAATCAATGCTAACGGCACAATGGAGCCAGCCGACGACGCATCGGCGATCTGCCCGGTGGGCATCGCGCTGAATACTGCGGCTGCTGGCGAAACTGTTCACGTTATCTCCGGCATTATCGCCGAGCTTGTGTGGGCGTCTGCCCAGCAAAGTGACTTGGGCGATCTTGCCTACGCCGCAGGTGGCGGCGCTGTCAAAATTACTTCGACTAACTATAACTGCGTTGGCGTCATCGTCGGATACACCGCCTCCTCGAAGGCCCGTGTGAAGATTGACTTCAACGCCAACCAAATCTTTATGAACCGTGAGACTGGCGAAGCCGACTAAGCAAAGGAGTGTGACTAAGGATGGCACTAGATGCACTGGATACCCTGAGTACCGATGAACAGAATTGGCTCCTTGCTGAGGTGAGTAAGACTTTCGCCGCCGTTGTGAAGCCTGATATTCCGGGCGTCGAGCGGTTTGCTACTCGCTTACCAGGTTCCGCGCTGACCTATAAGAGCAGTTCTTTTAGCTATGCGGGTACAATGCGGGCGTTTGATGGTAACGCCAAAGTAGAGCAACTGAGCCAGGCTGACTTCGAGATTACCTCCTCGCTTTATCAGGATGGTATTTTCTTGGACAAGCGCCACATTCAGGCCGACCGTACTGGCTATTTGCAGGACGTTCTGTCTATCGCGGTGCCTCAGCTTGCACAGAAGACGCAGGCAACGATTGCGTCTGCCCTGTATAAACTGGTGGACACTTGCCAGGCCACTAATACCAGCCAGTTTGACGGCCAGTATATTGTGGACACTGACCACTCTTGGCCGATGGGTTATGGCACAAGCCAGAGCAATAAGGGGACGGCTGCTTTCGCTGACTCCGCTCTGAAAGCCGCCTTCGAGGCTATGCGCGGGTTCAAAGACCCATCTGGCGACCCGCTGCTGGTACAAGAGCCGAACGTGCTGATGGTTCCTAACGCCCTCTACGAGGATGCGCTGGACGTTATTCGGCCCCGCACTGTTTCTACTGGCGGGGAGAACCGTCTTGAGGGCATTGTGGACGTAATCCGCAACCCGTATATGACCGAGACTAATGACTGGTACTTGATGGATTGCTCCGGCGTAATCAAGCCAATGGTGTATTACATTCCTACGTTTGGCACCGATGGCTTGGCCAACCCGCGCATTGAAATCAACGACGTTAAGAACCGTAACCGCTACGAGATATATGTCTGGCTCGATTATGCGGTTGCGTGGTCTGGTCTGTGGTGGCTTGTCTACGGAAGCACTGGTGGGTCGTAACTAATGGCCTATTGTCTGCAAGCCGATATAGAGACAACGGTGGGGGTCGGACTCAACACTGAGCCTGAGTCCGCTCCCACCTACGATGTATACTTGGATTTGGGCGCTACCCAAGTAACTCGTTGCATAGCTTCAGCCGACGCGGAGATTGATATGTACCTCGCGGCTGTTGCCACTGTGCCGTTCACGACTGTTCCGGCAGCCGTCAAAGAAGTCTCTATTCTGCTCGCAGCGGCGAGAGCTTTGGAGCAGGGCCGTCTTGATTACGTTGTGCAGGACGGCCCTGACCCTGAAAGCCTTGGGAAGATACCGAGGTCTAACGCCCTTCGCGCCGAGGGCCAGCGCAAGTTGCAACTTATCAAGGAGAACGCAACCGCCTTGCTTGGTGCGTCCGCAGGTAGCGGTGCAAGCGCGGGTATACCAGTATACAATGACCCGCCTGAACGCTTTACCGAAGACGAAATGGATACCTGGGTGTAATCTAAATGGCAGTAGTAAAGGGCGGCGGCAGGGCTATTCTCAGCCTGAATACGACCGAACTTGTCGGCATGGGCAACCTGCTAAAAGAGGCAGGCGCTCGGCTCGGCAGAGTTGGGTTCAAGGACGCCCTGAAAGCTATGGGTATGTACGGACGCGACGAGATAAGGAAGGGGCTTGCCAAGGGCGAGGCTATGGGGGTTCCGTTCGAGGGCCTTAGCGAAAAGACGCTTGGCGGGAAGGTAAGTAAGTTGGTAGGCGGCGTTGAGACCTACCCGTGGAAGCGCAAAAAGCGTAGGGCTTTCGGCACAACGCCACTGTCCGCCACGAATACGCACATTATGCCGTTCGTGAAAAGCTGGCAGGAGCCAGGTGACTCAAAAGCCGTATTTATCGGCATAAAGGACACCGCTCCAGAGAAGGCTCGCAAAGTAGCCGCTGGACACCAGACAGGCGCAGGCGGCAACAAACAGCGTGAATGGCTCGCTTTAGGTGACGCGCAGACAGCGATGATGAGCAAGATCGCAGGGCAACGTATCTTTCGATATTTGGAGACGCGTATTGCTCGCAAGGCGCTTCCCGTCCCAACAGAAGGAGATTAGACTGAGTGGCACGCAGCGACATAAAATCTGATGTCATAGACTTGCTGGGTGACTCCACAATCCTCAAGGCAATCTATGATAAACCGTTTAGATTGGTGCCCAAGCCTGTTTACCCGTGTGCCTGCGTGGTGATACTTGGGTCAACTCGCAATATGGAACAGGCGCACAGGTATAGCGAGAAAGCCGACGTGCTGATTGGCTTGTTCCTGCATCCTGCGAAGCCAGACCAGTCACAACAGGTGGAAGACCTCGACGACCTGATAGACGAGGTTTTGGGCATATTCGCCAGCGAAGAGGCTTCAGGCTCGCTCCAGATAATCACAGAGGACTCGGACGACCCTATGGTGACTGCTGAGGTTGGCCTTTCTGCGGTAGACGCTGAGGGCGATATGCTTTCGTGGAGCGCGATGATTTCTTTTGTGGCAAGGAGGGTTGTGGCAGTCTGATGAAGATAATCTGCTACATACCTTACGACAAGCGCAAAGGATATAAGGTTTCCGAAGCCTACGAAGCCGCTGTAGCCGCTTTGGGGCCTGAAGTGATATATCGGCCAGTTCGACTCACGAAAGACGCTCCTGAGCTTCCTGGCGCGATAGAAGTGGTAATCGAAAAGCCGCCAGCGGATAACCCGCCGCAATCTATGTTCGCTGCCGCTATTCGGGAATGGTGCAGGCTTGATTTCCTCGAAACCGATGCCGATTGGCTTGTCTTCATCGACGCCGATTGCGTGGTAGGCAAGGACTTCGGCAAACTGCTCCCTGACTCCGAAGAAATAGTGACAGCCCTGTACACCGCGAGGGGGAACGCTGCCGCGTATCTCGCCTTCGATATGGTGAAGGGCAAGCGGGTTGATATAAAGCGCCCCGACCTGATTGCACACGCAGAAGACAGGCGTATGCAGGTAGGGTGGAGCGGGATGGGGGCAACCTTTATTCCGCGCCGTGCGCTGGAGAACATTAGCTGGACTAAATATAAGCTGAGTCCGTGGCCTATTGAGACAGGTGAAGATGGTTTCTTCTGCCTCAAAGCCGCCAAACTCGGCATCCTGACTTACATTGACTGGTCAGTACCCGTGCGCCATTACTCCGAAGACGGGATGGGCGTGTGGATTGACGAGGAGTTGAGAGGCTTTATGAGTACCAAAAAGAAGAAGGGCGGAAGCGCCGGCAGCGGGATCGCCGGGGTTCAATACCTTGGCTCCTCGCCTGTTGACCACCCGATAATCAAGAGAGTGTACCCCGGCGTGTTTAAGGCTGTCCCTGATGAAGCCCTCCGTGCCGCGCTTGTTGCAAGCGGGCAGTATATGGAGGTATTCGACGAGCCAGACGCCGAACCCAAGGAGGATGAGGACTAATGGCTACCCAACACGTTACAGCAAGTTCGCTACAGCGCGTAGCGATGGCGATTGAAGACCCCGATGCTTACGGTGATGCCGTACAGCCGTTGTACCTGCTCGAAGAATACGATAACACGCTGGACTTCAACCAGGGTGTAGTCGAGCAGCGCGTTCACGCAGGCACAGGCCAGCGTATCCACGTTGCTCGCGGGTTCGGCCAGCCAGAAGGCAGCCTGCCCGTGCTGATTACTCCTGACAAGAGCGGCGCGATGCTTTATGCGCTACTTGGAGCGGTCACGCCTTCGGGTGCCGCTGCGCCATATACTCACACTATCGTCCCGTCTACCGATGGGTCGCGGCCCTCGATGACTTTCGAGCATCGTTACGGCAACCTCTGGCGCATATTTAGCGGGATGACAATCTCGCAGGCCGACTTCACCGCGAACAACGGCGATATGCTTCGCGCCACGTTCCAGGTAAGCGGCAAGGAGTCGCTGGAGTACGACACAACCCAGTCGGACGCCGCCGTTGCGTGGGACGCCCTGAACGTAATCACGTCTCCAATGATGACCATATCGCGGGACGACGTAGAGGTTACGGATACCTACAACCCAAGTTGGACGATTACGAATGAACTGGTCTTCGCGGCCCCGCAGCAGGCTGGTGTTTACACGCCTCGCACTGGTGCAGGCGCTGGCGGAGTCTCCGCTACCATTAGCTTCTTCGTCCATTCGGAGTCGGACGACCCTGAGGGGCCGCTGCTCCGCTCGTTCTATGGCGACAGTGGTAGCGCGTATCCGTTCGGGCCAGCGTCGGGCGAAATCCCGCATATGAGTATCAAGTTCGAGTTCGAGTCGAACGAGGAAGTAGGCACCTCTGGAACCAATTACGGGCTGACGTTTGAGTTCCCGTATGCTCGCGTCCTGTCCTGTGCCCGTGGCGAGTTTGGCGGAATGAACGGGTGGAATATCCAGATGGTTGCTGACATTGACCCCTCAACAGGATATCCTGTGGAGATAACCGTCGTGAACGCGATGGCAGACTTGACGGTTGAAGGTTCGGCAATAACGTAAAGGGAGGAGTTTAACAGAAATGGCGGATGCTAAGAAGAAAGGCCCAAGCGACAGCGAGATAGCGGAAGCGATGCAAGAGAAGCGGCAACTCGTTGAAGAATTGGTAATGGAGCATAACACTGGCGAAGGCATTGTATTGCACAGTCAAGAGTTCGCAATCACAATGCCTTTCGCTTCAGACGTGCAGATTATCGTTGCGCCCCTGAAGAAGGGGAAGTGGGACTCGCTACGGGCTGACTACCGCAAGGCGCTCGTAGGGCTGGACGAAGAGGAAGACTTGTGGAAAGTGCAGCAGGTCAGCGAAGACGCAAAACTGGCGTTCGTGCTGGCCGCAATCAAGATCGAGAAAGACGGCCAGACCACACCCGCAACGAAGGAATGGATTGACGACAACCTGACAGAGGGAGACCTTACCTACCTGTTCCAGTCGATACAGGCAGTGAATACCGCGCTCCCTTTCGTCAAGAAGTCGGAGAAGGAAGAGGGCGATGGTACGACCGCGCCCTCTTAAGGCATTTCCTCCATTTTTCGGAGGATGAACTAAACAGCCTCACTACGGTTGAGTGGGCTGGTTACGTTGCGATACTGGCCCAGATGAAGAAGGACGGCGTGATAGGCGTAACGATGCCGTCGATAGGAGGCTGAGATGGCAGACCCGCTTGTAATACGAGTTGAGATGAAGGGAACCGCTGAGGTTCTTCAGCAACTCCAAGCGCTCGGCTTCCAGTTCAACAAAGTCGGCACCCAAGGCGGCGAAGGCATTAAGAAAGCTGCCGCCCAGTGGAACATAATGGAGTCGGCAATCACTCGTACAAAATGGGCAGCGGCATCCTTTGCGCTGTCCATAGCCTCTTGGCGTACCTTCAACTTCTTCCGTGACGCTACCCGTGACGCGATTGCCTTCGAGAAGCAACTCCACGTTATCCAGTCGATTTCGATTGGCGAGAATATCAACCTGTCCAAGCTGGAAAAGGATATTGACACAATCGCCAACGCTACCGCCAAGCTGCCGATGGACGTTGCGGTGGCCGTGCGCGAAGCCCAAAGCCTGATGAACACCAATATCGAGACGGCGCTGAGTGTGGCTGCAAATGCGGCCCAGTTATCCGTTGCGATGAACACCGATATTGGCTCTGCGGTTACAATGCTTACGCGCAGCCTCGTGGCTTATGGTGACAAGGTAAAGAATATCAGCGAGATCACCGAAGCCTTCTATGACGCCGTACAGATTGGTGGCGCGACCGCGCAGGAGTTTGCTGAAACCTGGTCGAAGGCAATCACGGCCTCAGCAGTAATCGGCCAGTTGCCCCCGCAGGTCTCCGCCGCGCTCTTCGGTACAATTGAGCGGACTTGGGGAACCCAGCGGGGCGCTACCTACGCAACCCAATTTATCAAGCAACTCTATTACCCAACCGACAAGAAGCGCGGAACGTATGACGCGCTTGGCATAGACATTCTGCAAAGCGGTGACTCAGCAGAGAAGTTTATTGCCACGCTGACCAAGATGCGCGAGGCCGTGAAGCAGAAGCGCGTGCAGTGGGACGACTTCTTCGACCAGCGTTCAATGAACGCGGCTCTGTCGCTTATGGGTAGCGACTGGGACACGTTTATAGGCACCGCAACGGACAGGACTAACGACTTGGCCGAAGCAACGAAGGCTATGCAGGCTACTACCCAATACCAGTTGGATTTGGCCCGCTCTGCGTGGAAGACATTCACCAAGAGCATAGGCGAGTCAATTTTAACCGAAGCTATGCCCGCCATTACGCTTATGAACTCGTATCTTGGACAAGGTAACTCTGTGTGGGCCGCTGCTGGCAAGACGGCAGCAATCGGCACCGCGAGGGTAGGCTTTGGCGTGGCGTCGCTCGCCCAATATGGGGCCTCATTCATTGGTGACATCGGGGTTGGCCTGATAGCTGGCTATAAGCCAGGCGAACGCGCTCCGTTTCAGGGGTGGCGCGACCAGTTAATAGGCAACCAAAGCACTTTTAATAGGGACGTGAATAGCTACGTTCAGTCGGAGGCGCAGGCCGCCGCCGTCGAGCAGCAACGCCGTCTGGAGGAATACACGAAGGCAGCGGTAAGGCTAGGGGGAGGCACAACTGGCGGCAATCCCGCTGCACCATTAGGGTCTCTTGTGGGCGGCGCCGGCGGCGGAGGAGGCGGCGGTAGGCCGTCGTTTGACTGGAACGCCGCGTTAGAGCGGGGTATGGTCGCTGTACGCCCCTCTGATGGAATGTGCCTCGCCAACGTGTCCTCTATGGCTACTTTCCTGCACAAGGCGGGCGTGCCGTTGGCGGAAGGCTTCGCCCGAAACAATATGGGTAGCGCCGCTGCCCTTGGGCGGCTTGCGGCATCGAAGGGATTTACTGATTGGAGGGCCGCGCCAATAGGCTCTACTCTCGTGTTCGGCGGCAGTAGCTCCTCAGGGCACGCCGCGCTAAAGATTTCCGACACTATGGCGCTCCAGAGCATAGGCAATAAGTGGGTAAACACCGCTATCGGCACAGGAAACTTGAGCAAGTTTAAGGGTTACTGGCCCACGCTCAACGTGGCGGCTGCCACTGGCAAGGCTGGCGGCTTCTACCAGCCTTTGACTTTAGAAGACATACTCGCGGGGCCGAGGGCCAGTTACGAGGCTGCTGGCGGGTGGGCTGGTCTGTCTGGCTTGAAATATGGCGAAACGTCTGACCAGCGAACGGGTTGGTTGCGGACAGAAATGGAACGCGGCCAAGGGCTATTGGCCCTGCGTGGCGCTATGGGGATACCCGCCCACGACCCTGAGTCTATGCGGTTGGCTATGGCGATAGAGGAGCTGAACCAGAAGTTATACCGAATGAATGTCGATAGCACTTATGCTGGCTTCGATACGTCTCGCAAGCGCAGTCTGCTAGGCGTACAGGCCCAGTTGACTGACGACCCACGGGAACAGTTGGCATTTTATCGTGAAAGTATCCAGCTTTTAGACCAAGAAATATCAGACCGCACAAAGGTTGTTGTAAGTCTGGATTTGCAGGAAGAAAAGGAAGACAATATCAACCAACTAAAGCTGGCGCGAAAGGCGTTGTCGGACGACGAAGCCCGTGTGACCGCTGCCATAGCTGCCACTCAAGCCGCAAGGGTGGCCGCAGCAAACGAGGAGTTGCGTATAGCCAAGGAAATGGTGGCAGCCCAAATGCAGTTGGAGGCGCTTGCCGACAGACTAAACTACAATCCTATAAGGGAATGGGCACTCGAAAATATAATCAACCCCAACAGGGCGCGAGAACTCAACGGGGAACTGCCCTATCCTGGTATATCAGGCAGTGACTTTAACGACCCTAACATTATGGGGCCGTCTGGTATGACCAGTATGAGTTGGCTCCCTACGGGGCCAGCGATAATGGGCGGCGCTCAGTATCAGAGCGCGTTAACGCAGCGTGCCACGGCTATAATGCTATCCGACGGCGTGGGCTATGACGAAGCTCTCAGGCTGGCGCAAGACGAGATGGTCTCAGACCCGCGCAGCAAGATCGGCACAATGCAGTACCTTCAAGCCTTTGGTATGCTGTCACAGATGACTGGTATGGGCGGCAAGGCTGGTGGGATAGGCTCGGTACTGTCGAGTTACTCGCAGGGTGTGTCTATGTGGTCGATGCTGGGCGGAACTGGCGGAGGCGCTTCGATGCTCGGACTTGGTGGCGGCTCGATATGGGGCGTCGCTGGCGTCCTGCTATCCGGTTTGGGCGGCCTGTTTAAGAAGGACAAGGTGGACTACGAAAAGTGGCTCTCCAAGATTGCCGCCAACACTGGCAAGATGGCCGAAGCCTATGATACCGCTTACGCTGCTGGGCCGCGCTCGGTAATGCCGACGGCTATGGCGTTCGCTGGAATGAGAGGTGCCTTCTAAGATGTCTGTGACCTCGTGGGAATTGAACGGTGTGGCTATGGGAACTGGAGGCGGCTCCAACGTCCGCTTCGCAGGCCGACCGCTGAGGCGGCAGGAAAGCGATATGGTAGACGGCAGCGTGTTCGAGATAGAGTTTGCCGATGCCGATAGCCGCTATGACCAGCCGCTCGTTGTGGAGTGCGACTTTGGCCTTACGCCTGCCGCTGAGTACCAGAAGTATCGCCTCTGGTATGATATGCGGACAACCTTCACTCTGGAGATGGGATTACTCGATGGGACGAAAGCGCCTTGTGTCTGCCTGGATACGTCGTATACTTCGTACTATGGCCCTCATCGGCCTTGGAAAACTGGCAGTGTGGCTGTTTACGTTGACAACTCGCTGGTTAATGCGGATGATTACACGCTCGACCTTGGAGCGGGAAAAATCACCTTCGATACACCACTTATTATTACCAACGTCGTGACGGTGACGTTCATACACTACCCAGTGATGAAGTTCACCGAGTTCCAAGGTATTGCTGATACGCCGTCAACTTACTCGATACTAGTGCGAATGACGGAGGTGCGTTCCTAAGTGCCATTCGTAATGGCCGACCTGCTGGCAACCAATGATATGCGCGTCGCTCGCAAGGTGACGCGTTATGCTATTACACGTCCGACTTCGGGGCCGCCATACAATGAAGATACGGGGTATCCGACCCGCGATGCGGGGACGGACATATCAGAATACGTCGCCTCGTGGAGCGTGACGCAGGGCAACCGCAACGCCGCCTCCCAAGCGCAACTTAGGGTAATGCCTGGCCTTACAATCAACATAGGAGATGAAGTAGTAGTACAGGAAATGTACTCCAATATCCAGACGGGGGCGAGTGCGTGGATAAAACAAGGCACTTGGTACGT
>Ga0265297_10006676_pt1 | contig 16556 bp, 29 predicted proteins | sample Munlanlwell13791_FD_192502 | JGI IMG/M metagenome (GOLD analysis project Ga0265297, IMG submission 192502) | Leachate microbial communities from a municipal landfill in Southern Ontario, Canada - Leachate well 137-91 | ecosystem: Engineered > Solid waste > Landfill > Unclassified | place... | reverse complement strand
CAATCTCTAAAAAAGCAATGGAGGTGAAGTAATGAACTTTCGAAGAACCCTGCCGGAACTTATGCAGCAAGTCCGCGAGCGGCGGCAGAAGATCGGTGTGACGCAGCAGGACGTTGCGGTTGCCGCAGGAATCGCGGTGCAATACTACTGCGAGCTTGAGCGGGGCCGGTTTGAGAACACGACGATCCGAACCCTGCAAAACATCGACAACGCGCTGACCAAGCTCGAACGCGCGTCGGCGAAAAAAGTAAAATAAATCTTGACAAGGTTTATTGAATGTTGTAATCGTAATTTATCAAGCGCGAAAGGAGACCAGTAACATGATTTATCTGCAAACATTTCATCCCGATGAATCCGGCCCCGGAGAGGCGACGGTTGCAACGGGACGGTGGTGGATCAAGGTCGCCGCCGACGGATGGATCAAGATTTACGACCGCTCAACGAAAGATGCCGAGCCGGGCACCGGTATGCCGGGGACGCTCGTTGCCACGCTCACGCCGCTCGATGCGTCGTTCCTCGACGAGATCGCCAAGTTGCGGTCTCAGGTGGACGTTCTGAGCCTTCGGGAGCGCGTCCCGAACGGGAAGGAGTTGAAATTATGACTCCCAATGAGATCAGACAATTTTTCGTCAAGCACGCGTCTGAGGACGTCACCTGCCCCTATTGCAATCGCCAGGGAAACATCATGCGCCGAGCGGCAAGCGCGGGCGAACAAACGCACAGAGACAAGCTCTGGATCGTGATGGGTTGTGATTGCGGCGGCACGTATCAAGCGGCCTATTACCGCAACCCCGATGTAATCTACCCGCCATATCGCGGAGCACTGCGAAGCGGCCATGTGCTGATTCAGGGAATGTGCAGGCCGGCCTCGATGATCGAGCGCGACCAGCAGTTAATCAATGACGAGCGCGACGCGGCAATCGCCCAGGAGCGGCATCTGCGCGACGTGACAATAACGAACGAGAGATGGAGGTGATCCGACATGCCGACGAAACCAGCGACCCCAACGATGTTGCATCAGAAACTTTTGGCGATTCGAAAAACGGTGCCTTATCTGCAAAAAGACAATGAGGGTTTTAAGTTCAAATATGTATCAAGCTCGCAAACGCTCGGCGCGCTCAGGACGGCAATGGACGAGCAGGGCGTTCTGCTCATTCCGCGCATAATCAAATACGAAACACGGGATCATACCACGAAGAGCGGCGGCCATGAATATTTCACGATAATCGAGATCGAATTCACCTGGGTTAATGTTGACGACCCTGCCGAAATGATAGTCTGTCCGTGGTTGGGACACGGTCTTGATGATGGCGAAAAGGGTGCTGGGAAAGCCATGACATATGCCGAGAAATATTTTATGCTGAAGTTTTTCAACATTGCCACGGACAAGGACGACCCGGACTCGTTCCAGCGCAAGCACGATCTCGATCCTGCGCCTTCCACAGCATCAACCAGCAGGGAAGCCTCTCACGCGCCCGCGCCTACTCAGGAACAGCCGGAGGGAAACTCCGGCGAAGGGCTTAGGGTAACAGCTGGCGATCCGTGCCCTGAATGCGGCAACGCGCTGAAGGCTTCCCAATATCGTGATGGCGAGACTTACTGCGGCAAATGCAAAGCTTCATTCACGGCAGACGGCACTAAGAAAGATCCGAAACAGGAGCAGCGCAAGCGGATATTCGCCATTTCCAAAAAGCTGAACCTTACGAAGGAGCAGGTGAAAGAGCTCTTGAGCACCCAATACCATGTGAATAGTTCAGAGGCGATGACAGTTGAACAGTTGCGCGAATTCGCTGATAAGCTTGCGGAGTCTGATGAGCGGTCGATAAAGGCGGAATTGGATTGCCCGTTTTGAAAAATAAATTTGACTTCTGAGGAGCGGCGATGATAGGCTTCAATCACAGGTTAGGAACGGACGGCGAATTCCTGGTTCGCCGGAATCCTCTGCAGCGGTCGGCCCTTCTCGCGCAGGGCCAAGCCCAAGACCGCGCTTCATCATCCAACTCCTTTCGCAACGCCGGGGGTCCAAGAGGCTCCCGGCGTAATTCATTTATGGAGGCTTGACATGACGAAAAGGAAGTGGATTCCTATCATTGGGCGACAACGGGTACTCGGCGATTCAGCCGTCCTGAGCCTCAGCAGCACCGGCCAGAGCGTGAAGCTCGATGTGAGGTATGGGCTGCTGCGGATTATCAAGCGACTTCGTGGCGTCTCGGGGACTCTCGAGCGGTGGAAGTACGGCAGCCGGCAGTGGAAGAAAGCCTTGCCGCGGGTGGAGAAATGCCTGGATGCGGAGATTACAGGGATCATTGACGCCATTGGAACAGAGATCAAAATAATCCGGCTCGCCGAAGAGACGGATAAGCAAGAGGAGGCGTGACATGCGAGGAAAATGTTCATGGTTCGGGGGGCCGGATGACACGGGAATGAGCGAAACGGAAACGCTTTCCCTCTATCCTGATCGGCGCGGGCGTGATCTCAATCCAGATATGTTTTATTGCGCGTTGAGGATCCGTTGGGATGCTGTGGACGGGATCAGCACGGACGCGCTGAAGGAGTTTTTCAGGGATAAGATCAAGGTGGTTGTGCGCAATCCTGCAAACGAGCGCGGCATTGGTTGTTGGATTGTTGATTGGGGGCCGGCGCGGAGCACGGGGCGGATGATCGACTTATCGCCCGGGGCAATGCGGGAGCTTGGGCTCCAGACCGATGATGATGTGGAGATATTCCTGTTGGCTGTTGGACAGAATGCGTCAGGGCCGGGGCCGGGGATGTTCATTGCCAAGCGAAAGGAAGGCTGATGATGGGCACGACCAAGATACAATGGACTGATGCAGTGTGGAATCCTTTTACGGGGTGCACGCCTATCAGCGAAGGGTGCGCAAACTGTTATGCAATGCGCATGGCGAACCGGCTGCGGGGCCGATGCGGCTATCCGGCTGATGAGCCTTTCCGGGTGACGCTTCACGAGGATAAGCTGGAGGAACCGTTGCATTGGACGAAGCCACGGCGCGTCTTTGTCTGCTCGATGAGCGATCTATTTCATCCTGACGTTCCGCAGGACAAAATTCACGAGATTTGGGATATTATGAAGGCCTGCCCTCAGCATATATTCATTGTGCTGACGAAGCGTCCAGATCGAATGAGGGATTGCTTGGGAAGGATTTATGCTATGGAGCGTTTAGGATGGGCGAATGGATTTTGGCAGCATATTTGGCTTGGCGTCACCTGCGAGAATCAGCGGACGGCTGATGAGCGGATTCCCATCTTGCTTGACATTCCGGCGGCGGTTAGGTTTGTGAGCTTGGAGCCGTTGCTGAGCGAGACAAAATTATCAGCGAGCGTTTTATCCGAGCTTGATTGGGTAATAATGGGCGCTGAGTCAGGGTCGAAGCGGCGGCCATGCAAGGTTGAATGGATCGAGCGAATGATTAAAAACTGTCATTTCTGCGGGACGCCAGTGTTTGTGAAGCAGGCAGACATCGGTGGCAAGCTGGTGAAGATGCCGGAAATTATGGGGCGGGTATGGGATCAATATCCAGAGGCGCGAAAATAATTCTTGACTTGCGGAAGCGCGGCGTGATAATCAGAATTCAGGAAGGTGGAAATCCAAATGGAATGGTGCGATTCCTATAACCGAAAAAACGAGGAAAGGAAAAGCCGCGTGAGCACTGCGTTGCCTAACGCAGGAAGGGGCGCACCCCCCGGCCTCATGTGGCTTTTCCTTTTTTCGAGAGGAATATCTGACATGAATGGCAATCCGCAAGTCGAAGAGGGCTATACGCAAATAGCCAACGAATTGATGGAAGCTCTGGCAAGAATAAAATTAACCCCTATCGAAAATCAGGTTCTCATGTTCGTCATCAGAAAAACATACGGGTGGAAAAAGAAGGCCGACAACATCTCCATAAGCCAGATCGTGGAGGGTACAGGCGCAAGCAGACGCATGGTTATTTACGCTGTGCAGAATCTCGAATCCAAAAAAATTCTTCTTGTAAAACGGGATAGTGCAAGAAACGAGATATCTGGTAGTCTATGTCATTCAATAAACGTCATTGGGATCAATAAGCATTACAATAAGTGGGTAGTGCAAGAAACGAGTATGCAATATCGTAAGGCATTGGAAAAACGTAAAGCGTATTACAAGAACCATAAGATAAAGGTAGTGCAAGAAATAGATGGTAGTGCAAGAAATGCCCCCGAGGTAGTGCAAGAAGAGCAAAAAAATAGTCGATTTCTTGCACCTACAAAAGAAAAGACAAAAGAAACTATACAAAAGAAACCACCCGCCCCCGAAATTGACATTTCGGAGCCAGCAGAAAAGAAATTGAACGTGGTGGCGTTCTGGTGCGAAGAGTATCAGACCGCTTTCAGGCAGAAGGCAATGCTTCTCGGAAAAGATACCGGTCTGCTGAAAAATATCGGCAAGCTCTTAAAAACAGAGGATGAATGCCGCAAGGTTTTTCGCCGCTATTTTGCGGATCGAGACAAGTTCATTCTAAAAAATGGACACAACGTTGCGACGCTGATCGGGCGGCTGACGGCTTATGACAATGCTCACGTTTCCTCCGCCCAGTCCGGTTTCATTGACAATTCGTCGGACGATACGGCATATTATGAGAGTCTTGAACGCATGGGACGCGAAAAACTTGAGAGATTGAAGCGCGAATTCGAGGAGAAGAAAAATGCAAACGCAAATGCGAAATGACCTGCCAGACCAGGAGTCGGTAATCTGCCGGCTGTGTGGCGAGGAGTATCCGGCGCCGAAAACGAATCACGGCATCTGCGGATGGTGCCTTCAGAAGACCCCGGACGTAGGGAACTTCCTTGCACATCTGCCGGAGCAGTATCGCAACGCCAAAGTGTCAGACTTCGATCCGAGCGTAGTCAATTGCATCGACGAATTCTACGATCAGAACAGGGTCTTCAAGACGCAATATCGGGAGTTGTCGCTCGAAGAAGTTCAGCAGTACTATAAGAACCGCGGAGCGGCGGGGTATCCTGCCTTCGCTGGTGATGTCGTGCAGGTCATTCCTGAGCACCGGAAGAACGTTGACCGCTCCCCGTTTCTTATCGTGAGCGGGCCGGTTGGCAGCGGCAAGACGCGGCTGCTATATGCAGTCTGCATTCAGGCATTCAAGGATGGGTACTCAGCAGGGTATTATTATTTCCAAACATTCTACGCCCGCCTGGCCGGGTCCAAGTACAGCGTTGAGGCAAAAGAGGCCTTCATGGAATCGCTCATGGCTCACGACGTTCTCTTCTTCGATGACCTCGGCGTGGAGGCCAGCGACGTGAACGCGCAGGCGGAGATTGACCGGATAATCAATGACATCTGGGAGCAGAAGAAAATGACGATGATCACGACGAACCTGAGCGTAGGGGAGATCGAGCGGCGCTATGGAAAGCGCGTGGCGAGTCGGCTCCTGAGCGGGTATTTGCCGGTTCCGCTCACGGGGGAGGACAAGCGGCGCGTGACCGAGAAGAAGATCGGGGGCATTTCGAGCGAGTTTCCATTTTGAATGAATAAAATAATGGCTGGTGGCCATAAAACGAAAGGAGAATGAGAACATGCCGGAAAAGGATGAAATTCAATTACGCCATGAGGAGCTTTTGGCTATCCTATCCAGAGAGGAAGACAATGTTAAGTTCTGGAAAGAACTTCTAGAGGCTCCCCGATTCCAGCAGTTGATCGATGGATTTGAAAAGGATATCGACTGCATGAAAGAGCAGAATACATCGCTGTCCCTGAAGACAGATCAAACCGTTGCGCTACGCGCTGAAATCGCGGCTCGTAGAGCAATCCTTCAGCAACTCCGTGACGCCGCGGATGATCGCGCAGTAATTGAGGCGAAGCAGAAGTTATCAGAGTTTCAGGACAAGAACGCCATTTTTTTCCAGAACAATCGCAAGGGAATCAAATCGGTGAACGAATGAGATCATGGTCACCAGCCAAACTCGCAAGAAAGGGAATAGTCGATGCAATTCGAACTGAACGAATGTAAAATAGAGCGCCTTGATGAAAATGGAAACATCATCGCCGAGGCGCGAAGCCCCAATGTTAAAATTTCACTTGAACCAATGACCGCTCATGAAGCCCAGTTGCGGATCATGTTCACGACTAATGATGCAAAAAAATATAAAGCTGTCGACAGCATTGAAATAACATTGCCGCGCAACCTCAGACGAAAATTGAGGAAACTGGCGATAGCGCAGGCAAAATTGGCAAGAAAGGGACACAAATGAAGAAACGGCTTTTTCTGGCAGTACTCCTTGCGCTGACGTTCGCGGCATCGGGGACGACGTATTACGTGGACAATGCAACGGGCGATGATGCTGACAATGGCCTGACGTTCGGGGCGGCATTCGCGACGATCAATAAGGCCGATACGGTGATCACCGCCCTGGCGACGCCCGGGCACACTTGCATCGTGAATGCGGGCACCTATGACGAGTCTGTGGTGTTTCATGCAGACGGCACAACCACGCAGCCGATCACGTTTGAGACCTCCGGAACGGTGACGATCACGAGGCTTGGATCAAGCGGCTCCAATTATGACAAGACCTGCGTGCTCTTCAGCGGCAGCGGGGTGTCATATTTCGTCTTGGACGGGTTTATTCTGACGAACGGATACCGCGGAATTACATTCGTTGGCAATGATAACAACATCACGATCAAGAACTGCACCGTTCTCAATAGCACCGATTCAGGGATTAATAATGACGCCGGAACTGTTCACTCAATCCGGATTATTGACTGCGTGCTGCATGACAATGGCACCGACGCGGGGCTCGATCACGGGATTTATCTCTACGGAAGTGCATCTCAGCCGATTACGAATTACACCATTCGCGGCTGTATGGCCTATAACAATCGGTCGGAAGGAATCAAAATCCGATCATGGTCAACGTCCTGCGTGATCGAGAATTGCATCGCCTACGGCAACGGCCAGAATGGGATCAATTTCGAGGATGAATTTCACGATGCGACAATGCGGGGCAATATCGCCTACGACAACGGTTGGAGCGGAATCGGCGTCGGCTGGGATACGAACACCACCGCGTCCGGGGTCGTCGTGCAGAATAATCTCGCATTCGGCAATAATCTCACTGCAAAGGGCGACATTCGGATCGGGGCGATATGCGACCTTGAGCGAAACGTTGCCGGAGGCACGGAAAACGGGCGGATAAGATTCGTCGATCAGACCACGTTGGACGGGACCACCTGCACGGACAACATCGTCGAAAACGGGATCAGGATCACAGACACGAATCAGACTCCTGCATGGTTCTATGCGAATTACCAGCCGGCACTTACGGTTACGAGCAATGTAACAGTTACTAGCAACGTGACGGTGAATGTGCTGGTTACTTCGAACGTGACGGTGACCTCGAATGTGACCGTGACTTCTCAGGTTCATGTGGCGCCGTCCACGCCGACCTATTCGGCCCGCTATCTGCTCGTGAATTATGGCTGGTATTGCCGCACGGAATTTCAGAACGGGAAGATGTATCGGGCGGGCGATGTAATTCCGGTGGCGGCAACGGCGGCGCAGAGCGCAATCGCCGACGATCTACTCTCGACGTATCCGAAGAAATTTACTGAGGTCGATTCTCATGGAAACGCGATATGAAAGGGGACTTGAATATGAGAATGGATAAACGCGCAATCGCGACAACTGGGGTTGCGACGCTGCTAGGCTTTTGCATGGCCTATTACGGCCTTATTCACATGGGCCAGACCAAGCATCGCGTCGAGAAGATACCGCTGAACGCAGAGGCGGCAATGAACATCAGGGCGGCCAGGGGACGCGGCGCGCCTATCCTCTGCCCTGAGTGCAAGGCCGAGGGCAAGCGGTCGGAGGTGCAGGCCACGGGCGGCGTCTGGTTCGATTACGAGTCATACCCATACGCAAGCACGAGCGGGCGGCTCGTAACAGATGACCGGGATGTTTTCCGGATCGAGTTCGAATGTTCGAACGGGCATCGGTGGTATGAGCTATGGCAGGCGAATAAGATGATCGAGGCTGGCGATCTGGAAGGCGGCGCGGCTAAAATAATTCAAAAATAGCTTGACAAGGTAAATGTGAATGTGGGAATGAGTTAAACGAGGATTGGAAATACGAAAGAAAAGGAGTGATGATAATGGCGGCCTGGGAAAAATTTGCAGCAGAAATGCTTGGATGTGGTGCGGAAAATGTACCACCGGAGCTTGAGGCGCGGCTAAATCGTGTTGACCGGTTGTGTTACAAAGCTGGAGCAAGCCTGTATTCTCGTCAGCTTATTGCTGCGGTTATTGAGCAATACCAGCGAGAAACGGAGTGATAACAATGGCGGCGACTGCCATGACAGTATCCGACCCGCCGCCATTTACGAAAGGAGCGCGAAAGATGACTAACCAAGAGATGTACTTCTGCCCCTACTGCCACGAGGAGGTCGGCACAATTGGCGAGGACGCGGTGTACTACTGCTCGGGATGCGAGAAGGTCGTCGAGGGCATGGTGCTGGACTCGGAGCAGATGGGCAAGATTCTGGATGAGGAAGAGCGGGTGTGGCTGGAGAAGAAAAAAGCACAGGAGGCGCGAGATGAGCGAGAATAAAGGCCTGGAGATGAAATACTTCGTACTGAAGCCATCAGGTGACAATGCTTATGCGCGGGCTTCGCGTAAAGCAATGGTGGCTTACGGAGAATATATCGAAAGAGAAAACCCTGAACTGGCAGAAGACCTCTATGCGTGGGTAAAGCGGTGCAGGGCTGACGTGTTGCGGGTTAAACCAGCGGAGCAGGTGGAAGCCGCACAGGAGGCGCGAGAGCAATGACTTTTAAGGTATTTAACACGAGGACGGGTAAGTACGCAAACGCAAAAGAGTTCGCACTGCGCGGCGATGGTACTCTGCTTATCAACACTGGAAGGTCGCCTAACGGGGACGGGCGTCATGTTTATATGCCAGCATCGTGGGTTGACAATTTCCGTGTTGATGTTGCGGAAGACTCAAAGACAAGCGAGCGTTACGACGCCGAGCGTTACGATGCGCGGCGGTCGAGGCCGTCGCCAGAAAGGAGAAGGAGTGATATGAGTTTTACTGACCAGAAACCGAGAATAGCAACCGCCGAAGATACGAAAGCTCCTTGGGGGGGAAAGAAGAATGGAGAGTGGTTTCGCTGCTATCTATGTGGACATCGCTTTGTCGAGGGCGATTACTGGCGATGGGTTTACGGAAAAGAGACTATTAATTTTAATGTGTGCAAGTCGTGTGATGGTGATGACGTTCGGGAGCGTTTTAAGGAGCACGTTGATAAATGCAAGAAGATATTCTGGTGGTGGCGAAAGGAGTAGTTAAATGACTGACACAGAAGGGATTCAGAACGAGTTGCGCTATGGGCTTGACCGAGTCGAGGAGGCTTTGAGGGAACAGCCGCCGATGTCCGACGCCTGCTTCTGGCAGGAGGCGATGCTTGGCGCGATGCGGTGTGCTATTGTGAGCAAGGACGGGGTTAATGCCTTCGCAGAAATGTGTGCCGACACTGCCGACGCCATGCTTGCCGAGATGCAGCGGCGGCGGAAAGGAGCGGGCGATGAGCGAACTGATTGAGCGGATCATGGCGGCGATAAAGGATGAACATCTGTTTGAATCGCTAAGCACGGGCAAGCTGAGCAAAGATACTTCCGAAGCCGTTTCATATGCCGAGACTATTATGCGCGAAATCCTCGAAGAAGAACTTTCCTGGCACTGGACGACGGAGCCGCCGAAGCCGATTCACGCTGATTATTGGTATGTTCGGTTCGGCACTTATGGCGTTGGAATTATCGAGATATATAGCGATGGCGGTGTTTGGAGTGTCGTCGAGCACGGACAAACCTATGATGAGGGAATCTCGTTACTGAAATTTCTAAAAGCTCACCCAAACATCCAGTGGTCGTCGCGCCCGATCCCGATGTCGGAGGAGCGAACATGAAACTCATGGAGCGCATTATTAATTACTGGTTCGGCCTTGACTGGCGCGATCTTATCGAAATCATTCATGGCCGCACATCCTGGTTTTGGACTGATGCCCCCCCTGACCATAACGGTTGGTATCTAACCCGCCGTCGGATTGATGACATACCAGACCTTACCGAGGTTCATTTCTTGGGCGCGGGCACAAAGCTCTTCGAACATGAGGAACGATCATCGTTATCGTTTCCAATGCCGAAGGAATTCAAATCGCAACGGAAGGTGAAACCAGCATGGCGATTGCGATAAATCCTGACTGGCTGCGCTGGGCGCGTGAGGCAGCGTCCGTGAACGGCACCCGGGGCGATTGGGTGTTCGCCATTGGGATGCTTGAGTCGAACTGGGGCCGGTCATGGCTGGTCCCCGAGAAGAATAACTATCACGGCATTCGAGACAAGAAGGGCAAGGGGTTCCGGGTCTTCGAGCGGCCTTTCGAATCCTTCCTTGAGTGTGCGCGGCTTCTGGGGCGGTCAAAGCTCTATGCGGGCTGCAAAACGCTGGAGGAGATCGGCGCGATTTACTGCGCGGCGGATCCCGACTGGGCGGCGAAGGTGCAGAAGATCATTGACACCGTTGACCCGAACTCGATCATCATTTCGGGGAATCAGATGATCAGGCGGCGCGGGGTGGAGCAGCATGACTGACTGGCGCGACAAGTTCCTGAACAAGGTGGTGTGCGGCGATTGCCTTGAGCTTATGCGGGAACTGCCGGATGGGTGTGTGGACTTGGTGTTCGCGGATCCGCCATTTAACGTTGGTAAGAAATATGGCGCATATAGAGACGATAGGGTTGACTATCGTGATTGGTGCGCCGAATGGGTTTTTGAATGTTTTCGGCTTTTGTCGGGACCCGGGTCGTTCTACCTAATGACAATCACTCGCCACCTTGAATGGCTTATGCCGCTCATGGCTGGACACGGAATGTTTATTAATCTCATAACGTGGAGAAACGTTTCGGCGTGTCATTCAAAGCGGCAATTTTGGGGAGAATATCAACCAATTCTTTTCTACGGAAAAACCACTGATTATATTTTCAATACTTATGCGGAAATCATTCCTGATGGGCAGCGTCGATGGGGCGGTTATTCGACAGAATATAAGGGTCAGTTCAAAGATCGTTGGGATGATATTCCGTTTGTGTATGCAGGATCCATCAGTCATCCAGAAGCTGTGATTATGCCCGGATCCTCAAGAAAAGCACATCCGGCACAAATGCCTGTTAATTTAGCGAAAAGAGCAATTAGGTTTAGCAGTAATGAGGGTGGTGTCATCCTCGACCCGTTTCTTGGTTCCGGCACGACCGCCGTTGCCGCCGCCGAACTCGACCGGAACTTCATCGGTATGGAGCTTAACCCCGATTATGTCGAGATTGCGCGCCGCAGACTACTCAAAATTCAAAAGGAGTTGCCGCTATGAAATGGAAAAGTTGGAAAACACGAAAGCGCAAGCCACGGATACACATCATCGCAGATGGGTATGAACACGAAATTACAGCAGTCGCGTGTAGGATTGAAGCACAGCGCGAATCACTTGAACTTGAAGGAGAGGAATTGCTGCCAAGGCCTTTCTGTGATTCATGCAAAATTACGGAGATAAGGATTATACTACAATGATCAAACTGCTTGACCTCATCCTGGGCTTCATCGACACGCGCCTGATCGAGCCATGCTTTCAATCCGCAACGCAGGCATGGTCGGTGCTCACCGAACGCCGCCGCGCCGCGATATTCATTCTTTCCGCCGTGCTCCTCGTCTGGCTCATAGTAACCTATGAGGCCTATACCCGCCGCGAGGCGCGCATCATGGCCAACTATGACCAGCTGCGCGTCCAGCAGATCATCGACAAGGACGCCGCTGAGAAGTCCGTTAACGATCTTATCATGCAGAACAATAAGAGGCAGTTCAAGACCAGATGAATCGAGGACTGCAATGGACCGCTTATTCATCCGTAATCGGGAGGCCGTTGATCCACATGCTGAGCCGCGCTGTCCCATTTGCCTCGCTCCAAAGTCGCAATGGGCTGACCTGCACCGGCGCGCCGATCCAGACACCCGCTTCTGCTGCCAGGAGCATGATTTCATCGCCCGCCGCATTCGCCGCAGTCACAGGGGTACTCGAAAAAGATGGAGGAGCCCGGCGATAGTAAAAATTTGCGAACTTCTGCGGAAGGAGCATATCAAGTATCTCGACAATCATCAGTTACAGGCAATGCGCCGATTGCAGAAATCAGTCGAAAAGAATTTATCTTGACTTCTGTGTCAAAAATATGACAGACTCTCACAAGAATCAGCGTGGGGGTCTGCATGGCGGCCAAAGCGGTTCACATACCGAAGGCCTTGAAACCGTTCTGTATCCCGATCGACGCTGTTAAACCATTCCCACGAAACAACAAAAACCACACCGACATTGATATTGACCTCATAGCGAAGTCGCTCTCCCGCTACGGCGCGCGGCAGTTCATCTGCGTCGTGGACAAGAAGAACGTGGTGATCGCCGGCCACGGGCGGCTGCTGGCGGCGCGCAAGCTCGGCATGAAGGAAATACCCGTACTCAAGCACCCGGACATGACCGACGCGGAGGCTCGGGGCTTTCGCATCGCTGACAACAAAAGCGCAGACAATGCCGAATATAGCTGGGACGCCTTCTGCGCGGAAGTGCTCGACCTCAACGACCTGAATTTTGACATGGCCGCGCTTGGCATGGGGGAGGCGGAGCTTCAGCAGATTGCGGAGTGGACTGGCAAGTCTAAAGGCGGCGGCTCCGGGGAGGCAGGTGGCAAGGAACCAGCGACAATAACCTGTCCGAATTGCGGGGCGGAGTTCACCCAATGAGTCCAAAGAATCCAATAGCCAAAAAGAAAATCTGCGACATGGTACTGGACGCCCTGCGCAAGGGCGCGCCAATCACTATGGCCTGCAAACGCGCAAACGTCGATGTGTCAACCCTCTGGGCGTGGCGCAAGGCGGACAAACATCTCGATGACGCCGTATTCGAGGCGCGGCATACCTGCACGCAGATGGTCGAGGACGCGCTCTACTCGCTCGCGCTCTCCGGAAACGTGACTGCACAGATATTCTGGCTTAAAAACCGCGCGCCGGATCAATGGCGTGATCGGCATGAATTGAAGCATACTGGCGTTGAGGCGGAGATTGAACTGCCCGACGCCGTGGCAAAGGAGCTTATCCAGCGTGCTGCTGACCGCATCGGAAAAGCAAGCCGTAAAAAAACTCGCGCTTGACGATCTGTTCTTCTTCACGCGAGACGTCCTCGGCTATGACCTACTGACAGACCGCCACCTGTCATGGTGCGACGATCTTTCTTATGCCTCATACCCGCGCCGGCTCATTCTGCGGCCTCGCGGAACATACAAGAGCACGATCTACACTATCGGTTATCCTCTCTGGCGTGCAATCAAGAATCCCGATATGGCAATAATGATCACGAACGCAATCGGCGAGAACGCCCAGGGATTCCTCCACGAAATCGCGGGGCACGTCCGAATCAATGACGTCCTGCGCTGGCTATTCGGCGACCTCTCCGATGGCTCGGAGAAATGGCGGCAGAACTCAATCGTTCTCCCAACCCGCGAGCGGCCCCGAAAGGAAGGCTCGATTGACGCCCGGGGTTCCTCCGCGCAGATCACCTCCGCCCATTATGACCTGATCATCGTTGACGACTGGGTGAACAACGAAGACCGCGAGTCCTCGACGGTGCGGCAGAAGAAGAAACGCTGGTTTCAGGACCTTCTCTCAATCCTCAACCCGGACGGAGAACTTATCGTCGTGGGAACGCGCTGGCATTTCGACGACCTCTACCAGTTCATCATTCAGGAAGTGAATCCAAAGCTCAGCGGCAATGAGCGATACGTGATCGAGATTGACAGCGCACTTGACGCCGAAGGCAAGCCGACCTATCCCGATATTCTTTCGCTTGAAAAGCTCGAAACGCTCCGCATTGAAAAGGGCCTCATCGAGTTCAACTCGCAATACCTCAATGACCCGCTGCCTGCGGAATGTCAGATATTCAACATCGATCAATTCCACCTGTTCGACATGGATGACCTCAAACCCGAAGAACTCATGTATTTCGGCGCGTGCGACCCGTCAATGGGTAAGTCCAAGACCTCCGACTACTCAGCGATTACCACGCTGGCCCGCAATGCGAAGGGCCAGTTCTGCGTGATCGAGTGCGACATTCAGCGGCGCAATCCAGACCGCATCATCACGGACATAATCGCCGCGGCCAAGAGATACCCATACCGCCGCTTCGTCTTTGAGAACAATCAGTTTCAGGACTATGTGAAGTCGCAACTGATCGAGGCGGCAATCGCCCAGGGGGTCAACGTCCCAATAGTTGGCATCCCGTCAACATCGAACAAAGAGATGCGGATTCAGTCCCTGCAATCGCCGATTGCGAACGGGTATATTCTCTTCCGAAAGGACTGGCGGCAGGCGTACCCGCTCTTGATCGAGATGCTTCAGTACTACCCCATTCACGGTTATGATGACGGCCCGGACTCTCTCGAAATGGCCTATTCGCAGAACGTAACGTCAATGCCGAAGGTGTTCAAATTATGAAACTATTTGACCGCATGATGTCAAAATTCGGCTTCGAACGGGCCGAGAAATCGAGCACGCTGATCATCCCTGGCACTGGCGGCCTGCTGCGGAATAAGAGCGGGTTCGCGGATTATTTGCCGCTTCACGCAAGCACCACGGACGTCATTGGGCGGTCGTCGAAATACTACGATACGCCTTACGAGCAGTTGCGCGCCTATAACCAGCTTGTCTGGATTAATACCTGCGTGCGCAAGATTGCAACGATCTCCTCCGGTATTCCTATGGTCGTCAAAAGCAAAGCAGACGATGAAATACTCTGGGATCACCCGCTCGCTGCGCTCCTGAACGCCCCGAACGAATATCACAGCGGCGTCGATCTCATCGAGCAGACCGTTTCCTATCTCAAACTCACCGGAGCGGCCTTCTGGTTCATCGGCGCGCCGGCGCAGGTCAGTGACCGCACCATGCCGATTGAGATTTACTGCGTAAGTCCGAATTACGTGACGCCGGTTCGCACAAAAGAAAAGCTGATCGACCATTACATCTACTCCGTCAACGGCCAACGCAAAAAGGTTGAGCCAGATGAAGTGATCTACTTCTGGGATTTCAATCCTGAATCAATGACGGTCGGCTCCTCCCCGTTGCGCGCGCTTGGGGCCACGCTGGAACTTGCAGATGCGGCGCGGAAATGGAACGTGTCCTTTTTCCGCAATGGCGCGTTGCCGATGGTGCTTCTGCGCAGCCGCGGCATGATGGGTGACAATGAGATCAAGGCATTTCTCAAGCAGTGGAACGATGATCTGCAGGGGACGGATAAGGCATTCAACACGAAGTTTCTGGTGGGTGGCGACATCGAGGTTGACCAAATAGCACAGCAGACGAAGAATATGCAGTTCACCGACCTGCTTGAATACACCCGTGAGGAGATTCTTGCCGCAATGGGGGTCCCGCCATCAGTCGTCGGGATATTCAAGGACTCGAATTACGCTCATGCAGACGCGGCGAAGCAACAGTTTTATCGCGACTCGATCTTCCCGATGCTCAGCCGCCTGAGCGAAAAGCTCAATTCGAATCTCGTTCCGAAGGTGGATTCCGGAGTGTATGTCGAGTTCGACACGAGTAACGTACCGGAGCTTCAAGAAGACCCAGCAGTTAAGTCTCAGCGACTGGTCAATTACGTGGCAATCGGCATTATGACCAAGAACGAGGCGCGCGGGGAGCTTGGCCTGGAAGCTATCCCCGGCCTTGATGAACCCACCCCGTCGCTTCTTGGCGGTGATGGCAGCGATAGCGGGGCCGCCCCGGATGACCAGAATCGCAAGGCTCCGGACTTCGAGGTCGTGAAAGCGGAGCGGATCAAGCGGCGCGAAAAGGCCAACCAGACAATCGAGCATGGCACGTTCGCCACGATCAGAACCCTTGAGCGCAAAATCGCCACGGTGTTCGAACGGCAGCAATCCTATCTTCTCGAACGATTGAACCAGATAAGTGACGACGACCTTCAGGGCCTCAATCGCACGGCCAAAGTCTATGGCTATGCCGATCTGCAAGACCTTCTTTGGGCGCAATGGAAGTGGGAAGAGACCTGGCACAATCAGACGAAGGCGGAGTTCGCGCAGATGATTCTCAGCGGCATTACGACTGGCTTCGTTGAGATAGGCCACAGCGAGATCATTCCGGACAGCGTAGTCGAGCGTTCGGTTTCGCAACTTTCGAAAATGATTACCCTCTGCGACGACACCACGAAGGATGTGATCAATCGAATCATCCTGCGAGGCCTCTCCGAAGGGGTTGGCATTCACCGGATCGTTTCAAACATTCAGGAGCAGTTCAAGTTCTGGACGGAGGGCAGCGCGGCCCCTGGCTCGGAGGAATGGCGCGCAATGAGAATCGCCCGCACGGAGGCCTATAGCGGCTTCAATGCAGGCAAGCGCACCGGCTGGGAACTCGCTGATAAAGAGAAAGCCTTCGTGAAGGAATGGAACATCCTGGGGATCAATACCCG
>Ga0265297_10006675_pt1 | contig 16561 bp, 21 predicted proteins | sample Munlanlwell13791_FD_192502 | JGI IMG/M metagenome (GOLD analysis project Ga0265297, IMG submission 192502) | Leachate microbial communities from a municipal landfill in Southern Ontario, Canada - Leachate well 137-91 | ecosystem: Engineered > Solid waste > Landfill > Unclassified | place... | reverse complement strand
AATCTCAGAATCATTATAGAATTTCTGATGTTTATCAATTAGCTAAATCTTTTAGAACAGAAGCAAACAGAAAAGATCCAGCTAATCAATTCTCAGATTTAAAAGTAAATGGGATTGATGTTATGGAAGTAACAGGATTGAGACCTGGTAAAGAAGTTGGAGAGATTTTGAAGAAGTTATTGGATTTAGTTATTGATGACCCAGAAATTAACAACAAGGAAAAATTAACTCAAATTATTAAGGAGGAGTTCAAATGAATCAAGAATTAATTAATTTCAGCGACTGTAAAAATAATTCAGAGGTAGTTTGTAAAATTTTTAAGTTAAATAATTTTGAAACAACTATTCAAAATATGAAAAATATTTTGGAAAAAAATGGTTTCGAAAATATTCATGGTTTTGAAAACATTTTGAATAAATTTAAGAAGAATAATATTTTAGAGAAGATTGGTGAGGTTCCAACTTTTTCTAAAAACGGTAAAAAAATTCGTACCCCTATGTACAAAATGAATAATCAAGTTCCTATCCCTGCTACGAGGAAAAAAGCCAATATTATTTATAATTGTTTAAAGAGCATTTTTGCTCAAAATCAATGGAAAATTTCAAAACAAAATCTTGTAAAGATTTTGAAAAAAGCTAACATTGAAAATTTTGGTTCTTTTTCAACTGGTATATCAGTTTTAAAAAATAAAGGGATAGTTAAAATTGTGGGTAAGGAACAGTTTAAAGATACACACGGACGTGACCGGCTATCTCCTATTTATGAATGGGTTGATAAACCAGTTTCTTATGAATCTGGATTGAAAAAGACGAGGATGATTCTTTCTAATGGTACACCTCCAATTCATAACAACGAAGAAGATATATTTGATGTTTATTTGGAAAACATGAGGAAAGGGTTAGTGGAAAAATTTGTTCCTCTGGTAAAATCTCAGAAAGAACTCCAAATCGCAAAGAAAGAATTATGTGAGATCTTGGACGAGAATAAAAGACTTCGAACTGAAATTGAAATTAAGAACAACATCATCAATGGATTCAAGAAAAAAGTTAATGAACAATGTGGGAAAGTCATTTCTGATATTGCTTCTTATTTTGGTGTTCATGAAGAAAAAATCATGAACATTTTGTCTTAAACCTAATGAGCCCCGTAATCCAATAGAAGAATAATTGACTTATAATAGATATATGATGGTTCAATTCCATCCGGGGCTACAATTTTTTAAAAAACATTACAACAACAGATGGAGGAACAGTTTGTTACATAAAGTTAAAGTTTTAATACCTAACTTTAATTAAAAATAATTTTCATTATTAAAATTTAATCCTGTATTTAAATTATTTTTCTGATCTTAAAAATTTTTAGAACAAATAATAAATAGCTGAGTAATTCATTATTAAAAAAGGAAATAATACAAATGAAATTAGTAGAAAGACATATTGTTAAACAAAACAATATCGAATGGAAAACTATTGATCATTTGTGTTTCCTATCCAAAAATTTGTATAATTATTCTGTATACTTAATTAGAAAACAGTTTGAATTAGATGGAAAATTTTTGAATTATAATAGCTTAGAAAAGGAATTAAGAACTACCAAAAATGAAAATTATGTAAATCTGCCAAATAATAGCTCTCAACAAATTCTAATGGTTTTAGAAAAGAATTATATCAGCTTCTTTCAGGCTTTGAGATCTTGGAAACGTGATAAAACTAAATTTCAATGTTGTCCTAAACCACCTAATTTTAAACATAAAACCAAAGGAAGAAACTTAGTTATTTTTAGTTATCAACAAGTTCATATTAATGAAAATGGTTTTATAAAATTTCCAAAGAAAACAGGATTAAAACCATTAAAAACTAAAATAGTAAATAATAAATTAAAACAAATCAGAATTATTCCCCAAAGTTCTTGTTACGTAATTGAAGTAGTATATGAAAAGGAGATAACTAAAAATGAAAACTTAAATAAAGATTTATTTTTATCAATTGATCTTGGAGTTAATAATTTAGCTTCTTTAACATCTAATCAACCTGGTTTTAAACCATTTTTGATAAATGGAAGAATTGTTAAATCCATAAATCAATATTATAACAAGAAGAAATCAAAAATTCAATCACAATTAAAAAAGAATCATAATAAGAATTGGTCTAAAAGATTAGATAAACTTCAATTGAAAAGGAATTGTAAAATTGATTATTATCTACATCATGTTTCTAAACTCATTATTAATACCTGTATTTCCAACAATTTAGCAAATATATTAATTGGCAAAAATGTTGGAAACAAGAGGCAGAATTAGGGAAAAGAAACAATCAAAACTTTGTAAATATTCCTTTTGATAAATTAATTCATCAAATTCAATACAAAGCAGAATTAGTTGGAATTAACGTAATACTTAATGAAGAATCATACACATCAAAATGTTCTGCTTTAGATCTTGAATCAATTCAAAAACATTCAGAATATTCAGGCAAGAGGATTAAAAGAGGTTTATTTAAATATTCTAAGGGTTTGATTAATTCTGACATAAATGGTTCCTTAAACATTTTAAGAAAAGTAATTGGAGATGATTTTATAAAAGATCTATCCAATATAGGGTTTGTACATAATCCAGCAAAGGTTAACCCTTTACGAAATAATCAATTAAAAATTTCAGTGATTATATAATAAATCATATTATTTTTAATTCTTTATATTGTATTTAAGGAGTTTAATGATGAATGAATTAAAAGTTTTCACATGTGTTGGCTGCGGATTTTGTTGTATTAAAGCTAAATGCGCAGCAGGACAAAGATTATATCCTTCAGCGGATATCTGTCCAGCATTAATTTGGTCTGAAAAAGATAATCGATATTTTTGTGATTTGATGACTATTCCTGGAAAGATCGGGTTTGAATATCGTCAAGAATTATATGAAGGAGCTGGTTGTTGTTCCAATTTAAATTCTTGGCGAAATGATGTTAAGAATAGATCAAAAATTAAAAAAGAAGAAATTTGTTCTTTAGATCCAATATTTCAAAAATTTCTTCATCACCTCGGAAGAGAATTTATGTCATCAGATTGTTTCTATTTAGCATTGTATGGCCTACAGGGAGAATTAATTTCAGAAGGAAATGATATTGAAGAAACAAAGAATTTAATGAAATTAATTCAACACAACTTTAAAAATTCAAGATCTAAATTTAATGAAGAATTCATGGGGTGAAATAAAATGAAAGAATATCAAAAAATTCAATCTCTTTTTAAAAGAGATAAATCAAAAAAGTTACTAGTGGGAGAATACACAAATGATGAATTTAAGTATTTGGAAAACAACATTTGGTCTTTCACTGAAAAGGTAAATGGAACCAATATTTGTATAAAATGGGATGGTTCAAATATAAGGTTTGGTAATTTAGATCAACAAATTCCTTCTAAATTGATTAACTTTTGTTTGGATATTTTTAAACCTGATCAATTTAAAGAAGTTTTTAAACAACCAGAAGATATAATTGAACTATATCTTGAAGGGTATGGAAAAGGAATTCAGGAACCGGATGGATCAAAATATAATCCTAACGAAAACTCATTGATTTTATTTGACATCAATATTGATGGGTGGTGGTTGGATTATAATTCCTGTTTTGACATTTGTGAAAAATTAAATTTAACTATTGTTCCAAAAATTGCACATGGAACATTAATTGACTTAGTTACATTAGTCAAACAAGGATTTAAATCTTGTGTGAGTAAAGAAAACATGATTGCTGAAGGAATTGTTGCAAAGCCTTTGGTTCCTTTATACAGTAAAAAAGGAGAAAGAATTATCACTAAATTAAAATATTTAGATTTTCCAGTAACAGAAAGAGGAAAAGTTGATTTAGGATAATTAAAAAGAGATAATTAAAAAATTTTCATGAACAAATAACAAATGAATGTAGCATAGATAGTTCCTATTGAATTAATTCGACTGAATTACTATCCGCTACTAATCAACAATAGATAAAGCATAAAGGGTTCCTATAAAAATCATTGGGGATTAACATACCCTTCGCTTCTTCGGTTCCTAAACATAGAAGGTTCCTATAAAAACTTGCTTACCTTCCGTTTCGAATTAAAAAGACATAAGAGGATCCTATAAACATTTCTGATATGAAAATATTTCCTCTCGTCTTTTCAAAAACTTAAAATGGGGATAACTTTATTGGTTATCCTCATTTTAACCGTATTTTTACAAGCACTGTTAGTTCCTAAACAATAATTTTATATACACTAACCGCTTTAAAGGAGTAAATTATGAGATCATTTTTGAATTTATTTAAGGCTCTGCCAGTTATAAAAATTGGAAGAAAAGATCTCTCAAAAGAATTATTAAAGAAAACAATTAAGATGGGATTTATTTTTTCTCCGGAAGTAATTTTTAACTACTCTGAAAAAGATTTAAACTCAATCATTATTGAAATTGAAAAAACTATTGGGTTAAATCCAGAAAAATTAAACAATACTTTTCACAAATCATGGGGAATAGTAAAAGATACACCAATGGAAATTTTAGTTATTGAACAAATTATCCATTATATTACTACTTATGGTTTTGAAAGACTAGGAATTTACAATGAAAACACAATTTACATTCCACCAGAAGAATTAAAAATTCCAAAATTAAATATTGATAAAATTCCTCTTGTTGTGATTAAAGGATACACTAAGGAAGAATTTAAAGAAAAAGTTTTTAAATTATTGTCAAGCGGTATTGCTCTTGGTGATAATACAAAAAATGATATTATTAATATTTGTTTATTTCTTGGTATTAATGAAGAAGAATTAACCGAAATTAAAAATAAGGAAGTTCGTGTAATTTTGTTTGATTTTTTAGATTTAATTCCAAAAAATCCGGTTGAATTCTTAAGATTTGTCATCTATAAAGCTACAAAGAAAACTCTAATTATTAAAGATAAAGAGACGATCGCTGAAATCAAACATAATCAAAACATTGAAACTTTAAAATTATTTAAAAAATATTCTGATATTTATGGGTTAAAATATCTAGCCGAGATATTTTTTAGATTCAAACCAATCTTTTTGGCATTCAGAACAAATTTGGAAATGAAAAAAATTGTTAATAAAATTCGAAGAATGGCGAATGTTTACCACAAACCAATGCCTGAAGATTTTTTGAACCATGTTACTGGAAATATCAAAAAGAATAATCTGGATCTAAATAAATTAAAGGATGAGGTATCTAAAGTAAACATTTTTAGAAAAGTTAGATTAGCTTATGCTTTAAAGTTTAGAACATTTAATCCAGATAACATTATGTATAAAATTCGAAATGGAAAAACTTTTCTTAAAGAGTTTGAAAAACAACCTGTTGAAAATTATCAGGAATCCTTGGAGATTATCCTTCAGTCTATTTCTGATGATTTAAAGAAGAAAGTTTATGAAAAAAAGATTTATATTCCTAAAACTATAACCTATACTTTACCTGCAACAGAAAAACAGTTTATTAGTAATTTTCCTTCCGGAACTTGTGTTACTATTCCAAAAAAAATGATTTTTGGTATTCATTGGTTTGATGTAGAAAAAACCAGAATTGATCTAGATCTTTCTTTAATTAATAATGAAGGAATGAAAATTGGGTGGGATTCACTTTATAGAAATGAAAATGGTCATATTTTATTTTCCGGTGACATGACTTCTGCTCCTCTACCAAATGGTGCAACAGAATTGTTTTATGTAAAATCAAATGAAGATATGTTTGCGATTTTATTTGTAAATTATTACAATTTTTATGAAACTATTGAAGTTCCTTTTAAGATTATTGTTGGGGCTGATAACAAAGTAACTAATTTTGACCAAAAATATATGCTAAATCCTAATAAGGTTATTTGTGTTGAAAATGCAAGTATAAATACTAAACAGAAGATTTTAGGGTTACTAGTAACTAATAAAAATGAATGCAAGTTTTATTATGTAAATAGTAACTTATCAGGATCAATAACTTCTAAAAAAGACCCTCTAACAAATAAAGCGAGACAATTTCTTTTTGATTTTTACTTTGGAACAATTACTTTAAATGAAGTTCTTGTAAATGCTGGTGCAATTTTAGTTGATTCCAAAGAAGATTGTGAAATAGATTTGTCTCCGGAATCTTTAGAGAAAGATACTATCATCAATTTAATAAGTTAAACTTTTTTACTTTACTATGTGGAGGCGAACATATTAGGAATGAGGTATTAAAATTTTTCCGATATTATTAGCCTCCGCTTTTTAGGAGAAAATTAATTATGTCTCTATGTTTCAAGTGTGGAAATTATATTTTTGAAAAAAATAGAGGGGAATATAAATTATGCGAGAAATGCATGTGTGAACAGATTGCTTATGGAGCAGAAATTAATGAAAAGAGATTTATAATTATATCAAAACACGGAGAACATGTGCTAAGATATTCGTCAGAAAAAGATGTTGAAGAGACAGCAAAAGATCTTAGTAGTGTTTATGGAACTGTGTTAATTTGTGAAATATTAAAAGAATTGAAAGTGTAATGAGGGATTGAATATGAAAATTTGTAGTGAAGAAAAACTGTTAAATATTTTAAACAAGGTAGATTTTTTAGGAACAACGGATATAGAAAAAATAATGAAATTAAGCAGAAGACGAGTAAGACAATTAATTGATTCACTTTATTTTCAAAAGAAAATAAGAATTACTGGTCCAGGAAGAAATCCATTATATTATACGATAAAGGAGAATAAATTTGATTCAACTTCCATCCAGTTTTAAGTTAATATTTAGAGCAATTGCCGGATCTAATCTTTACGGCACGAATACTTCGGAATCTGATGTTGATGAAAGAGGGGTATTTATTCCTGATGAAAAATTTTTTTATGGTTTTTTACACAGAACAGAACAATTTGAAGATAAAAATAATGATATTACATATTTTGAAGTTAGAAAATTCATGCAATTAGCTATGGATAATAATCCAAATATAATCGAATTGATTTTTATTCCAAAAGAAAAGTGGATAAGCTATTCAGTTGACTGGTTGGAAATTTATAAAAATAGAAACTTATTTATTTCTAAAAAGGCTAAATTTACTTTTTCAGGGTATGCACATTCTCAATTTAACAGAATTAAATTGCACAGAAATTGGTTATTAAATCCTCCAAAGAAAAAACCAACCAGAGAAGAATTTGGACTATCCCCATATAGATCTGATTTAACAAAAGATCAAATCGGAGCTTTAAATGTTTTAGTTGCAATGAAATTAGAAAACATAAAAGAATTTCATCCGTTAAAAGAACAACTAGAACAAATGCAGGAAACATATGATTTTAAAGCTCTTTGCAAACAATTTACACAAATTGATAAAGATGCAATTCAAACAATTGTTCCAATTTCAGATCAATTTATTGATATTCTTCAAAAAGAAAATGCTTATGCTCAAGCTGAAAGACATTATAACCAATATGAAAATTGGAAAAAGAACAGAAATCCAGCTAGAGCAAAGTTAGAAGAGAAATTTGGACTAGATGTGAAGCATGCATCTCACCTTGTCAGGCTAATAACGGAATGTCAGGAATTATTAACAACTGGTAACATAACATTTCCAAGACCAGATGCTAAATTTTTGTTAGAAATCAGAAATGGATTATATACATATGATGAATTAACAAAATATTTAGAATCATATGATGAAAAATTTGATGAGTTATATGAAAAGTCAATACTTCCACATTCTCCTGATAAGATCAAAATTGATGAACTGTGCAGAAAAATAGTTAAACGATTTCTTCTTTCATCTTAAAAGGAGGAATAATGAAAAATCAAAAAGAAAAAAATGAAAAACTAGAAGAAATTTTTAATAAAATTAATGTAAAATTCATTTTTGAATTTAGTAGAAAATGTTATGAACAAGTGAAATTAATGGAATATATGTTAAAAGAAGAAAGGTTTAGAAAATGAAAATTAAATTTGATTTTGTCACTAACTCTTCATCTTCCAGTTTTATTGTTGCGTTTAATAAAAAAATAGAAAAAATAGAAGATGTTTCAGAATTTATGTCAAAGAAAAAAGCTGAAGAAGTTTTTAATGACTCAAAACTTCAAGAACCAATTGAAATAAATATAGAATCCAATGAAAAAAATATAGAGGTAAAGTTAATTGATGCTATTGAAGTAATTATCTCAAAAAAAATAGAAGATGATTATGAAATTAAAGAAATAATGTCAGAAATAAAACCTCTTGTAGATAATTCTATAACAGTAAAAGTTGAAAAAGATGTTTATATCGAGCAGTTATTAGAAAGATGGGGAGAGGATACTGAAGAATTAAAAAAAAATATTTATAAGGTTAAAAAATGTTTTCTTTATACTTTTAATTATTCTGATGAAGATGGAGAATTTTATTCAGAAATGGAGCATGGTGGAACTTTTAATGAATTGCCTCATATTCAAATTAGTCATCATTAAGAAAGGAAGGATTAGAAAATGAAAATCAAAACAGATTTTATTACAAATTCAAGTTCAACATCATTCCTATTTGTTTTCAGAGGCAATACCTTACATGATTTATATAAAGCTATGAAAGAAAATTGGAGATGGTTTGAATATAAAGGATGTGATAATCAAATAGTGAATGTTTATGATATGATTTATTATGAGGAATCTCCTGACAGAACATCAATTCCAATAGAAGATAAAATTATAGAAATACAAAAAGAACTAAAAGATATTAGAGAATTTACGAAGAATAATCCAAAATGTAATTCAGAATATGAAAAACAAGAAATTCAAAAATTAGAAAAATTAATTGAAATTTTAAAATTTAAAAAGAAAAAAGGATTTAAAACAACAGCAGAATTAAATTTTTCAAATCATGATAACATTGGAAGTGTAATTTCTGAAAATCTTGTAACTTCTGAAAATAATAATCTTGTTGTAATCAATTTAGGCTACGATGGGTAAATCTGTCGGTTTTCTGTTCATACCATTTGCAAAGGAGAATTAAATGTTTTTTACAAAAAAAATTGAAAATGAAAAATATATTATTTTATTTGATGGAATAAATGGAACAGAAATTTTATCAGGTATTAATGGGAATTCGGATCCTTTTATTTTGGATTCCCCAAGTATGATTGATATTGGAATTATGGGTCATTGCTCTAATAATTGCAAAATTTGTTATCAGGGAGATGTTAATGAACCCAACATGACTTTGGATAATTTTAAAATCATTATTGATCAATGTAAAGATCATATTAATCAGGTTGCTCTTGGTGGAAAAGGTGATCCAAATAAACATGAAAATTTTAAAGAGATTCTTGAATATTGTAGAAAGAGTAATGTAATTCCAAATTACACAACCTCAGGAAACGGGCTGACTGATAAAGAAGTAGAAATCAGTAAACTTTGCGGAGCAGTAGCCTGTAGTGCATACGATAAGGATTTCACTTATTTAGCGTTGAATAAATTTTTGGAAGCTGAAATTAAAACTAATATTCATTTTGTTATATCAGATGAAACTTTTGGTAATGCAATTAGAATTTTACACGGCGAAGATATTTGGTATAATAAATTTCCAATTGAAAGATTAAATGCGATCGTTTTTCTTTTATTTAAACCTCAAGGAAATGGTTCCGATAAAAAATATTTATGTTTGAATAAAAATCAAATTGAAGAATTTGCAGATAATCTTTTAAATCCAAAATGTAAATTTAAAGTTGGATGTGATTCTTGTATGATTAATAAGATAAAACAAGTAAGAAAATTAACTGAAAATGAGCAATTATGTGTTGATACATGTGAAGGATCAAGAATGAGTTGTTATATTTCTCCGGATATGAGGTTTATGCCTTGCTCATTTGGAGATAAACATAAATATGGAACAATGATTGATAAACATAATTCTATACAAAATATATGGAATAATGGATTATCATTTAAAATGTTTAGAGAAGTTCTTGAAAAAAATCCAATGTCTTGTCCATATGAATTATAGGAGGAGAATAATGAAAACTTGCAAAATTGGTGATAGAATAATTAAACTAAAAAATGAAGAGTATTATCAATTGTTAGATAGATTTGATGTTACAAAATCTTTTAACGGCGCTATTTATAAAAGTTGTCCTTTGTGCAATAAATATGTATGTAGAAAATGTCCTGCAGAAAATTGTGATAAATTGATATTAAAATGCGGAAATATCAGAATAAAAAAATTTAAACTTCTTCCGTTTGTAAGTTGGATAGATAAAACTGGAAGAAATCAAATTAAAAGAATTCATAAATTTTTACTTGAAAATTTTAAATAACAGACCAAAATAAGAGAGGAAAAATTTTAAATGAGTGCAGTAAATTATTTTCTTGAATTAAAATGCGCGGGCGATGTTTTAAACTCAATTTATCCTTTTTTAAATCCTGAAAAAGAAATAACAGAATCAATGGCAATAATTAAAAAATTAAAAAAAACAATGATCACAAACCCAAATAAATATACTATTTTTGACTTTTGTGCTGGTAATTGTTTAACAAGTTCTTTAATTGCGCACTTATTTAAACCAAAATATGTTTTTGCAATAGATAAAGAAGAAAGAGATAGACCAAATTTTAATAAAATTAAAAATTTCAATTATTTAAAAAAGGATTTTGTTGAGGAAAAAAATTCAATTATTGATTTTATAAAACTAAATAACCCATCAATAATTGTTAGTGTTCATCCTTGTTCAGAATTAGCTCAAACAATAATTGATATTTATAATAAAACAAAAGCAGATTATTTATTTTTGATGCCATGTTGTGAAGGAAAAAATATTTTTGAATATCCAACATTTCTAAAAAATAAATTGTCTACATATGAACTATGGTGTTTAGATCTTTGTAATTTATCAAAAGGAAATGCCTCTGTAGATCGTCAATGTAGATCAAATAAAAATATAATTATTGCAACATCAAAATGAAAGGAAATAAGTGAATGAAACTAAAGAATGATTTTGTTACTAATTCATCTAGTGCATCATTTTTGTTAACTCACTCAAATCGCAAAGATAATTTGGGCAAAATTAAAATTGAAATAGATTTTAACTCAATAGTTAGAGATAATGGACAAAGAATTCAAAAAGAAGAAGATTTATTAAAAGAACTTGAGTGTTATTCGTTTAATCTTAAAGAAGTTAATGAATTAAAAAAGATTATTAATGAAGGAGGCGAAATTATAATTTTCAGAGTATCAAATGAGTCTGACAATCCTGTTGAAGATTTGTTGACAGAAACTGGAATTCATAATATAGAATTTGATGAAAGTTTAAAGGTTATAAGAGGTAATGGAGGGTATTAATAAATGAAAAAGAAAATTGATTTTATAACTAATTCAAGCTCTTCTAGTTTTATTCTTCCTGATTCAATTAAAGATACTAAAGATGTTGCAAAACAAATGGTAGATATCATTTTTAAAGAATGGAAAGAATATAACAGAGTAAATAAGAAATATGAAAAAGAAATTTATAATAATATTAAAAAATTAGATAAAAATGAAAATATAATGATTCCTTTTAGTTGTAATTATGAAACATTTATTTATAGATTGGAAAATGGAAAAATATTTGTTGATACTTGTAATAATCATGATTATAATTGGGAAACAATGGATATTGTTGAATTTAATCCAGATGACTATGATGAAGATAAGGAAAAGGAAAAAGATAAAATGTTATTTGTAAACATTGAAACTTGTGTTAAAGATACGAGGAAAAATCTTTTAAAAATTGCGTATAAAGATTTTGAAGGAAGGTATCTAAAAAAATGAAATTAAAAATAGATTTTATTACAAATAGTTCAAGTACAGCATTTTTCTTTATTTTTAAAGGAAAATCAAAAAAGAATTTGTTTGAAATGATAAAAAAATATTCAAAAATATTTAACCTTGAAGAGAATTTTGGATCCAGAGAAAAACCAGATTTTTATAAAAGCGACCATAATTTTGTGATTACTGAAATTGATAAAGCACTAAAGAAAAAGAGCAAAAATGTTTGGGAATCATGTAAAATTGAATTAGTTGACAATCTTATTGAATCCTTAATTATAGAACTCGAGTGTGACGATAAATTTTTAAAAGAAGAAATTAAAACTGGTTCTGATTTAAAAAGTTTTTATGAAGAAGATATTAAAAGTAAAGAATCAATGTTAATAACAACAAAAACCGCTAAACGAAATGGTTTAACACATTATCTTAAAATAGAATTTGGTGATAATCATGGTCATATAACTGGAACTAAAGAATCAACAGTTATTGATTATTTAAAACCTAAAATTATTAAAAAAGATTTTGTATTATTAAATGAAGGTAGGCATTAAATGAAATTAAAAACAGATTTTGTTACTAATAGCTCAAGTGCTTCTTTTATTTTGTATGTGACATCAACAGAAAATAATCTGAATGGGTTTACTGCAAGATGGAATGATTTTGTTGAATATTTTATTAATACTAATTCATATTCTCTTCAAGAAAAAGTTAAAAAATATAGAAAATCCCTTAAAGCATTAAATAGAAGCAAAAAAAAATTAGAAGAAAAAATTAAAAATGGTGAAGCTCTTCCTCAACAAAAAAATTTTTATGATGTATTTTATTCCCATATTGAAGAAAATGATGATTTATCAGATTATGATATCATGAGAATTTTACTTGGAGAAATGAGTTGTAATCATATTTCTGAAAATGTATTTTCAGTAGTTCATTCGGTAACAATGTTGAATAATCTTTATGAAGATCTTCCAGATTGGATGATCTATCTTATTTTGTTAGATCATATGAAAGATAGTCAACTTCTTGAATTTGGAATAAAAGATGTTAAATTAAAAGTTGATAGAGATTCTTAAAAATAGGAGAGATAGTTTAGTATGAAAAAAAAGTTAGATTTTGTTACAAACTCATCATCAGTTAGTTATGTAGGATGGGGTGTTTATATATCAGAAGAAGATATAAAAACCGATATCTTTTTGAAAAAATGTTTTGAAAATTATAAATCAAGATCATATGCGCATCAAAATATGACCTTCGAATGGTTTAAATCTGATCCAGAGGAAGCCACATATTATATATCAAAAGATGATAATGGAATCTTAACATTTTCATCTGGTCCTTGCGGAGATTCTTATTTTATCATTGGACAACCAAATAGAATGAAAGATGAACAAACTCTTAAAGAATTTAAAGAACATATTATTAAGGAATTGTTGGAACTTGGAATTAAAGTTGATAAACTAGAATATATTGAAGAATGCTGGAGGGATGGTTAAAAAATATTTATGACAAGAGAGGAAGTTTCTAAAATGGGAACAGGACTAGTTAGAGTAAGTATAGATTCTGATGGAAAAATTATTATTTCTATTGGAACAGAAAGTTTCAGTTTGTCTGATGGACAAGTTAATATGTTAATTGAAAAATTGGCAGCTGCGAAAGATGATGCAAAAGAGTTTAGAGAAGCAACAAGAAAAATGGACACCATAACTAAAAAATATAATGGAAATGGAATTTCGATTGATCTTCCAGTTGGAAATAATGGTAAGAAAATTTTGTTAGAAGATCAAAAAGTTTGACGGAAAAAATGGAGTTAAGCAGAATATAGCTTAACTCCATTTTTATTTTTTAGTGAAAATTTTAAACTACCACAATCCCAGATTCTCAAAATTTTATTCATATCACCAGTAAACTTATCAGCATCTACTCTAACAATTCCGTTACAAACAAAAAAACCATTAGGTTTATTTTTTGTTTCAAAACTAAAACCTAATTTTTTATAAAAATTACCAAAAGAAAATCTAAGATCAGAATAACCAAATATCTCGTTCCACTCAAAATTATTTTTAAAATATTCTAGTAATAAAAACTCAACATTATTGATTTTATAATCAATTTTGGTGGTAAATCTAGAAAGTTTCCAAGATAAAGATTCAGAATTTTTTAAGTCAAAAGTCATCATTGAAACGATTTTATTCTTGAAATAAGCTCCAATTTTAACAATCGATTTATCATCGCCAAAAATATGGTTTTTATTTAAAAACTCTCTTTTATCAGATAAAGAAACTTCAGAAATTTTACATTTAGAAGAATCAATAATCTTTTTAAATTTTGTTTCATTAACACATAACTTATTTTTTATAATTGATTTCACTATTTCTTTTTTTATTTTCCATTCATCTTCAAAAATATGAATCAATTGTATATCTTTTTTCATGCACTCATTTGTTTTCATCATATGATAATCTTTAGAAACTATAGCTTCAGAATGCCAATATAGTCCATCAAACTCTATAGCTATATTTTTATTTGGTATGTATATATCTAATTCTAAGTCTCTTCCAGTTTCAGGATTTTTTATTAACTTTTGTTTTGATAATATTATATCATCTTTATCTAAAAATTTTTTAATTTCTTCTAATAATTGTTCCTCGCCAGATGAAGAACTTGTTTTCGGTGGATAACATGTTGGACATTTTCCATACCCAATAACTAAATTTGTATATCTATTTGTATAAATTTTACCACATAATAAACAACGAATACTTGTTGAATCACCAATAAAATTTAATGAGTTAACATCTGTGAATTCTACCTTATATGTTTTTTGTGTTGAAAGTATTTTATTTCTGATATATCCTTGCTGATAAATTTTTGAAGCAATTTTTATTTCATCACATTGTTGTGAATAAAGTTTATGATACTTAAAATAACCTCTTTCCAAACAATCAAATCTAGTTTTTAACCCAGAAATACAACAAACTCCATCATCATTTTTTTTAAAAAATTTATCATAATAGGTTTTAATAATAATTTTATGAGATTGTACAACATGAGATGATATTTCTCGATATGTTTTAAAAATTGAACCACAAATTTGACATTGAAATTTGTCATTTTTGTCAATAGACATCCTCTTTAATATATTGATTAATTTATTTCTTTCATTGTTTAAATCTATTCTTTTTTTTGTAGTATTTTTGTAATTTGAAATTCTTTGATCTGATTTAACATAACATGGAAAATCAACTCCATAATTTTTAAACATTGTTTTTTTTACTTTCTCTTTAATGGCTGGATCAGATGAACCTGTTCCCTTACCATAATATTTTTTATATCCATCTTGTAAACTAATTAATATAGTTTTCTTTCCAGTTATCGGGCAAATCCCTTCATTAGGATCTGTTTTAAAATATTTATCATAATAATCTTTTTGATTTACTTCTTTGTGAGACAATGATATATGTCGAGCAAGATTATTTCTACTTTTGCATTTATATATTATTCCATTTTCTTTACAAATTTCACATTCAATTGATAATTCATAATAACCATTTTTTATTTTTTCTTTTTCTTTTTCTAAATCTCTCAACTCTTTTTTAATTAAATTTGTTTTTCTTTTTTTTTCTTTAGTAATTGGATTTTTATTTTTACAATATTTACAAATATTACTTAAGTATCCTTTTACTATGCTACTAAATGATGTTTCTCTTCCACAAAACTTGCAAATACCCTCATTTTCTTTTCGTAAAAATTTATCATAATATTCTTTAATTGTTGTTTCACAACTATTTTTTGTATTTGATAGATGACTAACTAATCCATTAGCAGTATTAAATTCTTTTTTACAAATTTCACAAATATGAATCATACGGAAAAACTCCCTTCATAGAATTTATTATTTGTTCTATGAAGGGAGAGAAGTCGCAACAAAATATAATTTACTTAATAAAGAAGTTCAGTTCGATTTTCTCACTAACCCTAGTAGGCTCTAATGTAATGTTACAGTGAAAGACCTTTGTTTTTCTTTCATACTCAGTGGCTGAGGTTTCTACATTATAAGAATACAACCCTCTTTTCTTTTTAATCTGTTCAAGAAACATGACAACTTCATTATTAAATTTGCTCCACGTTATAACGTCATTCATTTCAAAAATAAAGAATCTGGAAAAATTTTCTATGCTCTTCTTACAATACAATACTAATCTAACAATATTTAAATCTTGTAATGCAGAGGGTTTAGCTTGAGAGGTTAACTGAGACCAAACAACATACCCAGAACTAAATTTTACAATATCATTAATCTGTTTTAGATAGAATCCATCTCTCTGACCAAGTTTTGGATTGTATCTTAACTCTTTAATTGTGTCAATTGCTGCTCTATTATAACCAGCTGCTGCGTACCATAATTCAGCTACATTATCATTTCTGGGAAGAATATAAGACATATGATAAACCGGGCTGACCCAAATATCTTGTCCTGTAAAAATATCATACACTTTATTATAGCACTCATAAAGAGCAGTATAATAATTGTTATATGTATTAGTATTATCCCGAGCAGCGATTGCTAAATTATAAGATGCATTATCTCCGTTATCTAGAATTGCAACACAGTCACGTCTAGTCTGAACTAAAGTAGAAATCTGTGATTTAACATTGGAAGGATATCCTGCATCAAATACCATTGAAAAGTAAATATTTTCTGTATCTGTAATTAAATCTTCAGTCTGCCCGGTTACTGGATTTATCAAGGTTCCGGCGTAACCTTCTGATAAAACCTGGGTAG
>Ga0265297_10006674_pt1 | contig 16562 bp, 14 predicted proteins | sample Munlanlwell13791_FD_192502 | JGI IMG/M metagenome (GOLD analysis project Ga0265297, IMG submission 192502) | Leachate microbial communities from a municipal landfill in Southern Ontario, Canada - Leachate well 137-91 | ecosystem: Engineered > Solid waste > Landfill > Unclassified | place... | reverse complement strand
TGACACTGATGGAGAAACGATTGTCTCAGACCGCCGATTGGCACTACTTCGCAACCGATATTGTAGGCGAATCATACTCGTAAAATGAACAGATACCCAACAGATTCCGATGCTCGCCGATGGGATGGAAAACGTGTACATCTTACGACGACATATCCGACGATACCTACATCATTCTCCGACATCTACATCATCGCGACGGAGACCGACTATCTCGACACCCTTGCGAAACGATATTACGGCGACGCAACTCTATGGTGGGTGATCGCACAAGCGAACGGAATAAAAGCTACACTCAAGGCGCCTACAGGACAACAGCTTCGTATTCCCCGTGACATTCAATCAATATTGACCGAGTTCTTCTCGGCGAACAAGTGATGGCTGACGATCAAAAGACCACCAACGAACCGAATCCGACGTTGACCAACGTAGTTCCGTGGGGACTACACCCCGTACCGAAGTTCGTTCAAACTACACTGAAGCGTAGGCCGAAATCGTATGCGTGGCACTCGACATCGACGTCCGACACGGGAGCGACACGCACGGCGTGGGCAAGAGTGTGCTCAAACGGAAAAGTTGCTGAACACCACGGGCTCGACGGATTTATTTTGTTCGGCCCAAACACGGATACCGTAGAGGGTGAGGTTGGGTTTAACGAGGCGTTTGGAGTTGGTCCGACCGGAAAACAGATTATCGGGCGTGACGTCAACAACGTTCCACACACACTGTCACCGATCACGTTCCCGCATCGCCCTCCACCGGCATTGCAAGCAATCGAGACGGAGTTCTACGGCGCCGGTTCTAGCTTTCCGGGACTGTGCAAGAAAGCGACCATCAAATGGAAATGCTTTTCTATGGAGCAGTTGGAATACTTGACGCCGTACTTTTTAAGCTTGGGCGTATCGGCGGTTCTTGAATGGGGATGGAATACGTTTGCCAATAGTTCATTGATAAATCTCAAGGACATCGACGGTGTCCGACAGTTGTTCCGAGCCGGTGACTCGTATTACAAACGAATCAAGGACTCCAATGGAGATTATGACTGTCACGTCGGACGAATCATCGACTACGGTTACACGATGGACAATCAGGGAAACTACGAGGGGTATACTGTCGTTGTCAATCCGGCGTTCATGATGGAGGGCATCAACATCAAAGATCAAGTTGGCATCTCGGAGAGCAAGGGTGGATCGTCATCGGCGATTGATTTCATGAAAACTCGGTTCGACAATCTGATCGCCGATGATGGTGTGCTACCTAAACGGTTCAGTGGAAAAGAGCTCGAACTCGCGAAGATGTTGCGCGAATATAACTGGATATTCAAGAACGATCCAAAATACAAATACCATCGTATCAGGCCGGACGCAAAGTTCTGGATCAACATGCGTGGATTGCAGGCGATCTTAAATCTGTTCGGTTCGGTGAAGTATAATGGAGGAAACCACCGAGATTTGGTGTTCCGATTCTCCAATGCAAAAATCGGCGCACATCCGTTGATGAAGGCTGTTTGCGCCGGCTCCGACAACAAGAACGTCAACGTTTTGATTCCGAACGCAATCGCACCCCGACTGACACGTGGAGGCAATGGTGGTCCATCGAACCGATCATTGAAGACGGTTGTCAATACGGCGGCGGATGAACGATTGGCCAAAACTGCAATGGAAATGTCTAACACGTTGACATCGACATTCAAGCTGTCGGATGAAACGGACCACCTGCAATCCATCATTGGTTCCGTGAATCCATTTCCAATGTTGGTTGGTGGCGGCATCATACCGGAAGACGATCCAACGATTGAACCGCCGCCGACGACGACGCCGACCGTTCCGAAGACACCGATGGTCGATCCAGTATACAATGCAGCCAAGCCAGGTTACTGGGGATTTTTGGGAGACATCTACGTGTCAAACACCCTCGTCAAAACGGCGTTCACGCAGAACGATACGTTGCAACGTGCATTGGAATACATCTTAGGCGAAATATCATCGGCCGGATCGAACTACTGGGAGTTCCGAGTCATACCTGAACAACCAAACAACATCACCGTTGTTGATTCCGCGTTCTGTCCGATCACCGTCTCATCGGATGTCCGGAACGCCAATCTGGTCGACTTCACCATCGGCAAGACCGAGGACTCATGCTTTACGGACTATGGTATGAGTGTTCAGATGAAACAGGAGATGGCTACCCAAACGCTACTGAATCGTACGTCCACAGTCGATGCGAAAGGAAGTGCGGGTATCAGTCAGTTCGTTTCTGGTGATCGGCTGTTTGATCCGGGTTCGTTTGACTATGCGGTTGAGGAGACCGACGCGGATAAGAAAAACAAAGAGAAGCAACTGGCAGAAAAGACGGCGGCGGACGCGGCTGAGGATAAGGATCGGAAATCCAAGGAGGGATTTGTTATATTGAACAGTCAAGGTGTCGAATACTACCTCACCGAAAAGAACCCGGAAGTGATGAAAAAAATCGTCTCCATTGGAGAACGTGGCGAATCCACGAAACCACTGTCGACGCCTATGATGCCAGGCACGGAGTTCACATTTGACTGTCAGGGAATCTCCGGATTTGCTTTCCTTGGTATGTTCACGTTGAGCGCGGTTCCAACGCCATACAACAAAGAGCATGCGGTTTTTCAAGTCGATGGTGTCAAGAACATCATAACCGAGAACAACTGGAAAACGTCAATCACCGCAAAGGTTCGACCGTTGGTAACCGCGTCATGAAAACCAATGACAAGATTGTAGTTGAGTACGGCGCATTTCGATCTATACCGATCAGCAAGCCACTACCTCCAAAGTTCAAGCCGGTGCCGTTGTCAACGGATTATGCCGCCGGTTACATCCACCGCGCCGTGGTAGTCAAGCGGAACGATCCTATATCCAGCCGAGAAATCGACCCAATGCATTCCACCAACGTAGACGGTTCGATGTATCAATCATACACCATTGTTTGGAAAATCTCGGGCAAGAAAGATCGTACGGTTGTCGATGGGATCATCGAGGACATCGGAGTCGAGGAAGCAAATACCAATGCTGTAAAAAAACTGGGAGACGTCGGTGTCCGACTTTTTCCAAATCCACTTGAGTTCTGGAGAGGGTATTGACATCCGTAGAATCTTGTCGTAGAATCGGCTCGATGATCGTCGTAGATACGTTTGACATTTTCCAATCCCTCCTATCCAAACTGCAAGTCAATGACGTTGTGATGGATGTCGTGCTTGCGGACGCTCGAAAACATCCGTGCAATAACGACGTGTCGGTCATTCTGTTTCAGTTTCTCGGTGATGATACCGTTTGGTGTTGGCCGATTTACCACAATGAGACGGTGGTCGATGGCGACACGTTGGTTGAGTGGTACACGTCGTTCGTCGAATCAATGCGAATGTCGGTCGGCCGGCGGTTTGTGTTGGACAAAAAAACGTGCGATCAGTCGTTCGGAACCGACTTCCAACTTCTGGACCTGAACGTGATTCAGTATCTTGAAGATGGCGAGGTTGAAGATTGGTCCGACGTGTCATGTAACGCGAAAACGTTCATCGAGGTGACCCACCGAAACGTGACCGATCTAAACCGAGCGATTCCATTGGTCAAGTTGGCCAGAATGTTCGTCGATAAGGTACGTCGATTCGATCTCAACGATCTACCCGAAATGGACCGCAGCTTCAACTTCGTCAATCACATCGCAATGACGCGGTTTGCGCAACTGGAATCGGTTGGATTGGCGGTCGAGCCGACGACGTTTCTGTCGTTTTATGGTCCCGAGCAGCTTCCAAATCTGAAGGACGGTCGGGTGTTCTCACAGTACAACCTCTACACGTCCACTGGGCGTCCGAGCAATCGATTCGGTGGCATCAACTTTGCGGCAATGAACAAGGAAGATGGTTCACGTAAACCGTTCGTATCCAGACACGGAAAGGACGGAATGCTTGTGATGATGGATTACTCGGCGTTCCACCCACGGTTGATCGCCAGCCTCGCTAACTATCAGATGCCGTTCGATGTCAATCCGTATCAGTACCTAGCAACATTTTTTTACAAGACCGATAAGCCGACTCCGCCGCAGATCGCGGCGGCCAAGGGTCAGTGCTTTCAACAAATGTATGGCGGTATTCGTGAGCAGTTTTTGCATATACCGTACTTCCGATCCACGCAGACCTATATCGACCACCGTTGGTCATTTTTTGAGAAGAACGGTTACGTAGAGACACCGATCTACTTTCGCAAGATCAAGACGTGTCACATCGACGATCCGACACCGAACAAGCTGTTCAACTACATTCTGCAAGCGTACGAAACGGAAGTTGCGGTACAGACCCTTGGACGGATACTGGAGTTCCTTGACGGTAAAAAAACTCAACCAGTGCTGTACACGTATGACAGCCTTCTCTACGATTTTCATCGAGATGATGGTAAGGACACGTTGCGGCGAATCCGCGACATCATGGTTGACGGTAAGTTTCCGATCAAAGCGTATGCAGGAAAATCGTACGACGAGATGGTACAGATCACCGTCTGAGTGCTATTTATAGAGTGAAATATGCCACGTGGAATCGGCATATATACTCCTATTTATACACGCATGACATTCTCACGACTCGACGATCTCCTAACCGAATGGGCTTTACGTTCACCGGACGGTCTTGCTTCGGGACACAAATCGGTTGAAAACGTCGGCGTTCTATTGTCGATCCTCCGTGAACACGGTCTATCGGAAACAGATGCGCAGCAGTTGGTCAGTGACGTAATCAACGATGGGACGACCGCCGAGGAACCTGTAGAGGGGTCGGTAAAAAAACAGCCGGACGCGGTGATGTTGTCACTGGGTAAAACCAAACGAGTTCGTCGTGAGTTTGTTGATAAGTTTCGACCCATTTTGGACAAGCATCCAGAGTTGTTGGACATTTATGATTCTATCGAGACACTCGACGGCGCATTGACCGTTTACAACACCGGTCAGTGGAACGGACAGAACTACCGTGACGCATTTGCAGAAATCGACCGACAGATCACACACAAGGGGTTGGGTCGTGGGGAGCTGGTGCTCGTGTACATCATCAAAGGATGCGTTTCAGGTGGCGCCAAGTCGGGAGATTTGGAACTGCCGGATGGAACTACAGTCGATGTCAAAGAGATCGACGAAAGTGACGAGATTCTTGTCATGATGAACTCGATTGACAACTATCAGAATCTCAACTTCGTCAAGGCATTACAGAAACTCAAGACCTTTTTGGAGTCGGAACCGGAAGCGGTCGACATCCTTGTTCGTGCATATCAAACGAATAGTGCGGAGGCGTCCGCTGAACCACCGATTCTCGATTCTGGATTGGACGAATCAATACTGTCTGAGAAGGTCGATCCTGTTCTCGCATTTTTGGATAATCGCAATGTGTTTGAGATGGGAAACTCGGTGTTTACTGGACTGTCCAAAATACGTGACGGTCTGAACAAGATGTCCAGCGGTCGTCGTGTTCCAGACACGGTGACGTTCCGAATCGGTGATGAAAAAAAGATTCTGTTGCTGGATCAGTCCGAGGTTCAAGCGTTGAGGAGTATCATTGACAAGTTGTCTGGAACGTTCACGAAGATATCATTCCAAGCCGCCGGATTCGATGACCGAACCTCGCAATATCTCGTGCCCATTCTCAAAAGTTTGGATATCTTCGCCATCGGTAACAATGCGATCACCGTTCAGACGATTCACGAGGAGCTTATCAAAGCGTTGCACTATGACGGCATCGTATTCGTGACACATCGAGGATCGAGCATGGAATATGTACCGAAGTCCAAAATGGAGAACTTCTCGTCGTCGCCGGTAAAGTTTTCTCGGTTGTCCAAAGGTGTAAAGTTCAAGGTTTCTATATGAGCACAGTATTCTCCACATTCCTACAGAGCGTTCTGCTCGAAGCCGCAATAGACCATCGTGTCCCAAGCGGTGTACTTGATATCAACGACGATGCCCACAGAATGGTGATTGCGGAAAAACTGCTCGACCGTGGCATCGATCCGACCGTAGTGTTGGAAGTGGTCAACAAGTTGGCGTTGAAGGATGGCAAATACCCGGACCGTCAGGCCTACAACAAGGAAGGTTGGTTGGTCACGTTCCCGACTCCCGAGCATCGTGCAGCAGCTATCAAAAAGAAGACCCACTTCGCGTCCGATCCGACACATGGTCGGGGTGGAATGAACCTCTACTACAAACGGAAGGGCAAGCAGGCCCGGCAACAGCAGCAGGATGCGTCCGAGACCGATCCGGCACAAGATGATCAGCAAGCACAACCGGCAAACAGCTCCGATACACCGGATGCCACGTCGGCGACGCAACAGGCAGGTGGTGGAGAGTCCGAACTGCCTGCCGGTGGCGATGCCACCGCCGCGTCAAAGTCCGATGGTCAATCGCAACCGTCTGACAACGAACCGAAGGACGGAGGATCGTCCGAGTTACCCACGGCTGGATCATCTGCTACCGATCAAAACGCGGGAGATGACTCGAACAAACCGGCCGATGCAGGCGATGCTACCGCACAGGCGGCACAACAACAGTCGGCACCGGCCCCCAAGGAGCCCGATACGTCGGCGTTGGTACGGTTGACTCAGGAGTTCGCACGACAACAGCAATGGACGGATACACCGTACGGTGACTGGAATGACAGTCACGGTCAACACGTTGCGGTCACGGGATTGGACGGACAGGTTGTACCGATCAAGTTTACCGACCGAGAATCGCTGAAATCGTTTGCACAGAAAAAAATGACCGATGGAATCGTACTCCGTGAGGAACTGACGAGGGCGGGGATTTTGTAACCTCATGGACTTTGCACAACGTCAACTCCTGTGTACCTTCACGACACTGGCCGAACTTGAGTTCGAGTTGGCCGCGATTGCACGTACGTACAAGGTCGACGGTGACATCTACGTTTTGCAAAATCAAGACGTTCCCGAAGACATATATCTGACCTACAACGTTCGACGTGACATGGTTACTCCACGTCGGCCAAAAACCATCTCGGTACATCGAAAAAAGGACTACAACGTGATCTACTCCATCAATGCGTTGAATCTGATGGCCGTCGGTGATTTTTCAGGAAGCTTGAATCCTCGACATGAGATCGATTGGGACAGATACCGTAACAGTTTGGTTGTTGTCAACGGAAAATCGATCACGGTTTTCCCGACGGTATTGTTGAAAATCGTTCGTCCGACGAAGTGACTTTGTCGGCTCCGTGATACTTATTCCCGTTGGCGTTCAATGCCGACGAACATAATAACGTATTGACTTTTTACACATTGACAACTGAGTAGTATCTGAATACTCTACCACTTTCTTGATTGCATACTGCGATTACGAAATAACAAATAAACACTAAGGAATAACTATGGCACTCGATCTGAGTAAAGTTAAGAACCGCCTGGAATCGTTGAAGACCACGAATACCAAGGCCAAGCACATGTGGAAGCCGAACAAGGGAAAGAATGTGATTCGCATTATCCCTTACAAGTTTCAACCCGACAATCCGTTTGTGGAGCTGCTTTTCCACTACGGCATCAACAACAAGACCTATCTCTCGCCGTCGACGTTCAATCGTCCGGACCCAATCGTGGAGTTGTCGAACAAGCTCAAGAAGAGCGGCGACAAGGAAGAGTGGAAGGAGGGTCGCAAGCTTGAACCCAAGATGCGCGTCTACGTTCCGATCCTCGTTCGCGGCGCGGAATCCGAAGGCGTCAAGTATTGGGGTATGGGTAAGCAGGTGTATCAGGAAATCCTGAGCATCATCTCCGATCCCGATTACGGTGACATCACCGACGTTCGTACCGGCCGCGATCTCGTAGTCGAGTTCAAGACGCCGGAAGAGACCGGCAAGTCCTGGGGCGAGTCGACCATTCGTTGCAAACCGAATCAATCGGTGGCGTTCGATCCGTCCGATGCGGCGGTCAAGGACGCGGTGAAGAATCAGGTGGACATCCTCACCTTCTGGCCCGAGTTGTCCTATGACGAACTCGCCAAGGTGATGGACGAGTGGTTGAACGCGCCGGCCGAAGGCGCCTCTCCGGACTCCGCTGGTGCCGTTCCGTCTGACGACGATGAAGAGGCTCCGGCAGCACGGGCACCTATCGCCGCGGCGAAAGCGGCAGCGGCCTCGAAGCCGGCAACGGCTCCGGCCTCCGCAACTATCGAGGCCTCATCGACTCCGGCGCCAAAGCCAAGTGCTCAGGCGGTCGCTGATGAGTTCGACGAGCTGTTCAACAGCAAGGGCTGATCAGCTCTTTGACCCAATCCGTTCAACTGGCGGCGGCATGATATTGCCGCCGCCTTTTGGACCTTACCATAAAGGAAAACATGGCAAAGAAATCAGAATCAGATGACGTACGCGACAATCTTGCCGATACGTTGCTGGAGTCGTTGAACAAGGAGAACAAGGACGGTGGCAAGATCGCGTTCTTCCTCAATGACGAGGAAGACCCGTCGCAGATCGTCGACTGGGTGTCCACCGGCAACAGCATGGTCGACCTCGACATCTCAAACCGGCCTCACGGCGGCGTTCCCGTCGGTCGTATCACAGAGTTGACCGGTCTCGAAGCATCAGGAAAGAGCTTGATGGGTGCCCACCTTCTCGCCGAAACGCAGAAGAAGGGCGGCGTCGCCGTGTTCATCGACACGGAGTCGTCTGTCTCACCGGAGTTCCTCGCCGCCATCGGCGTGGACATCAACAAGATGCTCTACGTCAGCGTGAACACGGTTGAGGAGGTCTTCGACACCATCGAGTCCATCGTGGCCAAGGTGCGTAAGGCGAACAACAACCGTCTCGTTACCATCCTCGTTGACTCGGTTGCGGCCGCGTCGACGTCGAAGGAACTCGCATCAGACCACGGACAGGATGGCTACGCCACCGGCAAGGCCATCATCATCAGCAAGGCGATGCGCAAGATCACCGAGATGATCGCACGACAACGTGTGTGTCTCGTGTTCACCAACCAGCTGCGGCAGAAGCTAGGCTTCGTCGGGTTCGGCGATCCGTGGACCACGTCGGGTGGTAAGGCACTGGCGTTCCACGCATCGGTCCGTATCCGTCTACAGGGTGTCGGACAGATCAAGGTCGGCGACGCCGTCGTTGGTATCAAGACCAAGTCGAAGATCATCAAGAACCGAATGGGTCCGCCGATGCGGTCCACGGAGTTCAACATCTTCTTCGACCGTGGTATCGACAACTACGGCAACTGGCTGGAGCTGCTGACCGAGTATGACATCGTGTTGCCGGCGAAAGCTGAGAAAGCCGACGACAAGGGCAAGAAGAAGACCAAGAAGGAGATCGAGGAGGAGAAGGAAGCCAATAAAAAGGCCAAGTCCCTTCAGTTCATCCTTGAGGTCGAGGGTAAGGAACCCGAGATGATCAAGTTCGAAAAAAAGGATTTTCCGAAGATGTTGGTCGAAAGGCCTGACGTCAAGGAGTACCTTTATCAAAAGTTGTGCAGTGCACGTGTGATGAAGTATCGTACGACGGGTGAGAGCCTGGAAGACGACATCGAAGTCGACACTGGCGGCGCAGGAATGGACGAATAAGGGTTAGCAGGTGTGACATGACGTGCGGGATGAGATACTCCCGCACGTCTCTTATATGGCAATCGACAAGTCCAAACTCTTTTCGTTGTTCGACAACATCAAACAGGAACATCGTGACACGTCAGGCAATATCGTCGTCAAGCAACGTACTCGGAACTCCGATGTGCTAATCGTAGACGGCACCAATCGTTTTATTTCAACGTTTTGTGTAACACCGACGCTCAACGACAACGGCGAGCATGTGGGCGGCGTGTCCGGGTTCTTGACCAGCCTCGGCTATGCAATCAAGCTGCTGACGCCCACCCGTGTGATCATCGTGTTCGACGGCAAGGGTGGAAGCCAACGTCGGCGATCCATCTATCCGGACTACAAGGCCGGTCGGAAGCCGGTAAAACGGTTGAATCGTCAGTATGAGGATTTGGTAGACGACGCGGGAGAAGAAAAAAACATGTACCATCAGATGTCCATTCTGGCGGACTTTCTCACGTCATTGCCGGTGACTGTTCTGTCAATCGACTACATCGAGGCCGACGACACGATTGCGTATCTGGCGCATCACGCGTTCTCCAAACCGGACGAGAAGGTTACCATCATGAGCGCGGACAAGGACTTTTATCAACTCATCAACGAACGTGTAAGCGTGTGGAGTCCTGTAAAGAAGAAGGTCTACGGCGTTCAGGATGTCGTCAACGAATACGGAATCTACCCACAGAACTTCGTGTTCTACCGTGTGCTCGAAGGTGACAAGTCCGACAACATCGACGGTATCAAGGGTATTGGACGTAAGACCGCGATCAAGCGGTTTCCGATGCTTACAGAAAGTACACAGATCGAGTTGGAAAAACTTTTGGCTTACGCGATGGACCGTTCCAACGAGAGCCCGATCTACGCCAATGTGACCGAGAACTGTGACAAGGTTACTCGCAACCACATGCTGATGCAGTTGGCGGAACCGTCCATTTCGGGAGCGTTGCAGATGCAAATCCTCGACTCCGTGAAAACCCACTACGAGCTGAACAAGTTCACGTTTGTGCAGAAGCTCACAAAATATTCCATGCACCATTCCATTCCTAATCATCACGTTTGGATACAAGAGGTGTTCTATCCGCTCTCGGTATTCAAGGACTGACTATTTACACATTGACCAGAATCACACCCTAACCTATCGTATTCATCATTCATGGCACCAGTAATCATCGACAACCTCAAAAAGTTTGGTCTCGACTTTCAGTCGAAAATCATCGCCGGCATTTTGACAGACAGAAGTTTTCTCGAACGTGTAATCGACATCGTCGATGTATCGGCATTCGAGAATGATGCACATCAATGGATTCTGAAGGAGATCATGAGCTACTTCATCTCCTACAAAGAGCTTCCAACGATGCAGGTTTTCAAGGTCCGCGTGGATACGATCTCCAATGAGATGTTGAAGACGTCTGTCGTAGATCATCTCAAGTCGGTGTATCTCAAGTTGACCGAGAAGGATTTGGTCTTCGTCCGAGAGCAGTTCCTTGAGTTCTGCAAGAATCAGAAGCTCAAGAACGCCATCTTGGAGTCGGTGGACCACCTCAAGACCGGCGAGTACGACCGGATCAAGGTTCTCGTCGACAACGCGATGAAGGCCGGCGCAGAACGCAACCTCGGTCACGACTACAAAACGGAGGTCGAGATACGTATGAGTCAGGTCTGCCGGTCTACGGTTCCCACTGGATGGGATGTCGTGGATTCACTGATGGACGGAGGTCTCGGGCCGGGAGAACTGGGTGTCGTCGTTGCGCCGGCAGGTACCGGCAAATCTTGGATTCTCACGAAGATCGGCTCCGAAGCAATGAAGCGAATGAAGAACGTCGCGCACTTCACATTGGAGTTGAACGAAAACTACGTCGGTCTCCGTTACGACTGCTGTTTCACCCACTTCGAGTTTCAGGACATCCGCAACCACGTGGATGAGGTGAAGGAGAAAGTCAAGCAGATTCCCGGACGACTCAAGGTCAAATACTTCCCACTCAAGTCGGTCAGTGCGCAGTCGTTGAAGTACCACATCGAACGTATTCAGATGATCGAGGGAATCAAGATCGATGTTGCGGTCGTCGACTACGCCGACATCCTTCGACCGATGGAGAAGGACAAGAACGCCAACAGCTACTCCGAAATGGGTGGCATCTACGAGGAACTGCGTACGGTCGCCGGTGAGTTGCAGATTCCAATCTGGACCGCTTCACAGACCAATCGTGAGGGTAGCAGTCAGGACATCGTCGAGGCTCACAACATCTCCGATTCGTATCGGAAGATCATGACCGCAGATTTTATTTTGTCGATGTCTCGTAAGACCAACGACAAGGCGAACAACACCGCCCGCTTCCACGTCATCAAGAACCGATTCGGACCGGACGGCATCACGTTGTATGCCAAGATGAACGCCGGTAATGGTGACATCCGTATCTACGACGAGAAGGCACGTGAATCGGCGGATATCAAGGCCACTATGCAGGACGAGGAGAATGACACCAAATCTTTACTGCAAAAAAAGTGGAACAAAAAACGGAGCGATGACGTTGGCGGCGACATTGATTCCTGATCTTTTTCGGCCCGACCACATACTTATCAAAGTCCCCAAACGGTGTTTGGGATGAATCATCTTATTATTATATGACACAAGTAAACTTTCTGGAGGAAATGGCGAACTTTACTTTCGCGGCAAAATACGCGAGGTACGATGAAAAGAAAGGCCGACGTGAAGTTTGGACCGAGACCGTGAACCGACTGGAGAAGATGCATCTCAAGAAGTTCGCGTGGTTGTCCGACGCGGACAAAGAGGAGATCGTCTGGGCATTCAACCTTGTTCGTGATAAGCGTGTGGCGCCCTCGATGCGATCCCTACAGTTCGGTGGCAAGGCCATTGAGGCACACAACGCCCGCATGTACAACTGCTCGGTAATGCATATCGAGTCCATCAGATCGTTTGCGGAAGCGTTCTACATGTTGCTGTGCGGTTGTGGCGTCGGCTTCGGAATCACCGAGCATTTTCTCAAGCATCTTCCAAATCTGGTGAAGCCGGTCGACAAGACCGGTGCGGTGGTTACCTATGTCGTTCAGGACAACATCGAGGGTTGGGCAGACTCAATCGAGGCGATGTTGATGTCCTATTTTAAGAACACGCCATACACGGGCCGAAAGATCGTGTTTGACTACAGCCGTATTCGTGCGGAAGGTACTCCGCTCAAGACCGGCGGCGGAAAGGCTCCCGGATACAAGGGACTAAAAAATGCGCATTCGAAGATCAAGGCCATCTTCGACTACATCATCGAGGAGAAGAAGCAATCCAGATTGCGCACCATCGACGCGTACGACATCCTGATGCACTGCGCCGACGCGGTGTTGTCGGGCGGCATTCGCCGGTCGGCCTGCGCCGTCGTTTTCGACATCAACGACAAGGACATGTTGACCGCCAAAACCTTCTTCGATGTTCAGAAGCACCGTCGTTTCTCCAAGGACGAGGACACGGGTCTCTACTACGGAAAGGTTGTCGTCAACGGCAAGACACACGATGTCGAGGTGTTTGAGAGCGACTACAAGCAGATCGTTGAGCAGAAGAAGATCAGCTGGTTCTACATTGCGCCGCAGCGTGCCCGAAGCAACAACTCGGTCGTTCTGTTCCGCGATAAGGTGACCTTCGAGCAGTTCGAGGAGATCGTCAACATGACACAGCAGTTCGGTGAGCCGGGCTTCGTGTTCGCCGACAGCTCCACGCCCCACATCCTTTTCAATCCGTGTTTCGAGGTCGCGTTCCAACCGATCACGTCGGACGGCCGATGCGGCGTTCAGGTCTGTAACCTCACCACCACCAACGGCGGCAAGGTCAAGACCGAGCAGGACTTCTACGACGCGGTCAAGGCGGCGTCCATCATCGGTACGTTGCAAGCCGCTTACACGGTGTTCCCCTATCTGTCCAACGCGTCGGTCGAGTTGACCGAGAAGGACGCGTTGTTGGGCGTGTCCATCACGGGCATCATGGAAAATCCAAAAGTGCTACTCGATCCGACCATCCAGACGAAGGCGGCCAACATCATCAAGGACGCAAACGTTGAGTGGGCCAAAAAGTTGGGTATCAACCCAGCAGCTCGGACCACGCTTGTGAAGCCCGAAGGTACGGCAAGCATCGTCCTTTGCACATCAAGTGGCATCCACCCACACCACGCGCACAAGTACATCCGTCGTATTCAGTGCAACAAGAACGACCCCGTCTACAAGTTCCTCAAGAGCGTCAATCCTCACGCGTGTGAGCCGTCGTTGTACAGCGCCAACAAGACCGACGATGTCGTGTCCTTCCCAATCGAGGTTGGACCGGAAGCGATGGTCAAGTCGGACCTAGACGCGATCAAGCACCTTGAGATCATCAAGTCGACGCAGGCAAACTGGGTGATTCCGGGAACACGTGACCCGAACAGCAAGTTGATTCACAACGTATCTTGCACGGTCACGGTGGATACGACGGAGTGGAAGAACGTCATCCGTTATCTGTACGACAACCGGCAGTTCTTCGCCGCTGTTTCGCTTCTGCCGAAGTCGGGCGACAAGCTCTACAAGCAGGCACCGATGGAGGAGATCGTCACGCCGGAAGATCAGGCCAAGTTTGACGACCTCAAGGCAAAGTGGAAGAAGCTCAACTTCACTCAGTTCACCGAGGACGACGATACGACCAAGCTGCAACAGGAAATGGTCTGTGTTGGTGGAGCGTGTGAGGTCAAATCGATCTGATACGCTATAAGATCACTCAAGCCGACGTATGGTGTTGACAACTACCAACGTCGGCTTTATTTTGCCTCAATATGGAAGACCAGCTTTTTGTAGACACGTCCAAGATCGTTCTTCGTGAAATCAGCCAACCAATCGCAAAGGAGTTGATCGTCAAGAACCACTACACCCACGCGTGGACCCTCTGCACCGTTGCGTTGGGGGTTTTTCTCAAGAAGGAGCAATCGGACGACAGCTTCTTCGAGGGCGAGTCCGAGTCGTTGATCGGTTGCATCATCTACGGTAATCCGATTGGTCGGTCAGCCGCAGCGTCCATCTCGGACCTCGTCAAGATCGATGAGGTGTTGGAGTTGACGCGTCTCTGGATCGCGGACGTACCGAACTGCAAGAACGTCGAGAGCTACGCCATTGGACAGTCCTTTCAGTGGTTGCGGACCTACTACCCACACATCAAGGCGCTGTTGAGCTACGCCGACAACGAAGCTGGCCACACCGGAGTCATCTATCAGAGCACCAACTGGCTGTATCAAGGCAACTCCCAACTGGCCTTGATGCCCAACTACAGCGTGTCTCTGACTGGTCCAACCGAAGGATACGACTGGATACACAGCCGAACGGTGATGTCGCGGTGGGGGAGCCACAACGTCGATCACCTAAAAAAAGTCATCGGCAAGACGTTCTGGCGGAAGAAGGAGTCGTCAAAGCATCGTTACATCTACGTTCTGGCCAAGGGCAAGGAACGGAAGAAGATTCTACAGAATCTCAAGCACAAGACCTACCCATACCCCAAATCAGCTCAGTTTGAAGAACATATCGAGGAAGTTTGCGTTGATCCGACCGTAAAAAATGGTGTCAACAACCTCGAAGCTTTTCTGGTGTAAGCGTATATTTATAGGGTATGATCAACAACCGCGCCCAACTCAAATCCGTCATCAAGAAGATTGTCCTTTCCGAAATCACCAAAGCCGACTACGGCGTAGGCAAACCGTCCACCTGTTCTGAGCTCGTCAAGGAGTTGGACAAGGCCGTCAAGAAAGCCGCCGGTGAGGTCGCTTCCGTTTCAGAGAACCCACTCGGAAACAAGATCACGTTCGATGACGGTCGTGACGGCGCCAAGTTTCAGGTCGAGTTGTATCGCAAAAACGACAACGGTGATCGTTTTGACTTGACCGCGTTCTTCCAAGGTTCCGAGCGTTTCACCGTGAAGGACATGACGAAGGACAGCGTTCTTGAGTTCATCAAGGACAACCTCAAGGTCTCCGAAGACTGCCCAAGCTACGTCGAGAAGGCTCTCGCCAAGGGTAAGGCACCGATTGATCCGGAGTTCAAGAAGTACGAGAAGAACACCGAGAAGGCAAAGGAGGTCTCGGCCGGTGAAGACGACAACGAGGAGAAGGAAGCCGACGAGAAGACCCAGAAGGACATCGCGGATGACGATGACAAGGACGCCGAGGAAGATGCTCCAGAGATCGAGGACGAGGTCGCTCCACAGTTGGGTGGCGAACTTGTGGACAAGATCGAGAAGATCATCGACAAGGTGCTCAAGGGCAAGCAGGTCAAGGCCGATGCCAAGAGTGCGTATCTCAAGGCAGACTCCGATAAGGAAAGTCCGGACAAGCTCGTCGTGAAGGCGAAGGAGACACCGAAGTTGAAGGAGAAAAAAAAACTGTCTGAGTCGGTCGATCCACTTGGAAAGCCGGATGTAGGTACACATCAAGCGTTTCGGGTACACATTCCCGCAAACGTGTACGATGGAAAATACTACGACTACCGTACCTATCCGTTGCTGGTACTGGTGACCGACGAGACGAGGACCGAACAGGACGCCATTCGTTGGGTCAACGCCCACAAGACCGAAGTTTTGGCTCGCATTGATCGAGCCAAGGTCCAAGGTGGAAGACGAATGGTGAAAGCTCCCGTGGATAAAAACGTGTTCTTCAAGGACACGTACTACGTCAAGAAAACCGAGATCGGACAACTGCCATGAAGAAATCAGAACTCAAACAACTCATTCGGGAGTGCATCAAAGAAGTTGCACTTCCGCCAAGAAACCAACTCCCGCCGGACATTCGTGAGTTCGCCGAGTTCATCAGCGAGAAAATCAACGACCGAGTCCGAAAGACCGGACACCGGGTCGGTCTGGAGAACGCAATCATCGATATGGTGGTCCACAAAATGATGAAAGACGGTTGGGCCAAGGGCGGAGCCGACTCCGGTGAAGACGAGTTTTACAACGAGAAAGGCCAAGT
>Ga0265297_10006673_pt1 | contig 16562 bp, 17 predicted proteins | sample Munlanlwell13791_FD_192502 | JGI IMG/M metagenome (GOLD analysis project Ga0265297, IMG submission 192502) | Leachate microbial communities from a municipal landfill in Southern Ontario, Canada - Leachate well 137-91 | ecosystem: Engineered > Solid waste > Landfill > Unclassified | place... | reverse complement strand
AATTTGCTTGAGACCTCGATCTTGCCGCCATGTTCAGAGACAGCGTCATAGACCATCATAAGACCGAGCCCCGCTCCCTCCGGTTTGGTGCTGTAATAGATGTCAAAGATCCTGGTCAGTTCTTTCTCAGCAATGCCGCAACCCGTATCCGCGATTGTGACGGTGGCGCAATGTTGCTTATGTGTAAGAGCGATCTTGACGGAGCCTCCGTCAGGCATGGCCTCTAGGGCGTTCTTGATCAGGTTCATAAAAGCATAGTAAAGGCGTTCCCTGTCCATCAGGAACCCCGGAAGTCCTTTGTCTTTCGAAAATTTTACAGCGATCTTGACAGCATCCAGTTGCGGCTTCAGAAAGGAGATCGCGTCATCGATCACTTCGTTCAAATTATCTAGTCGAAAACGAAGTGGCGGCTTGCGTGTGGCTTTGAGAAAATTCCGGATGATTCGGTCGAGGCGTCGAGTCTCATCCTGAATGTCACTTAACGAGTCAGCGATCTCCTTTCGTTTGTCGCCGGGAAGTCCGGCGAGGCGTTTTTTTAAAAGTTCCAGATGAATAGTGATGGCGTTAAGCGGGTTGCCAATCTCATGAGCGATGCCGCCAGCAAGCCGTACCAGGCTTTCCATGCGTGAGAGCATGGCGGTCTCGAATTCCTGCTCTGTGCGTGATGTGATATCTGAAAGGAGTATGACGAAATTCATTTCTCTATCCTCTTCTCTCGGGAGGATCGTGATGCGCAGTTGCATTTCCTTGGGGGAAAGAACCCTGAGGTCGTGAACGGTGCGGACCCTGGCGGTCACGACATTCTCTTTCAGAAAGGCCGCAAAGGAGGGATCCTGAGTTTGATTCCAGAGAGGCTGTCTTGACGCGATGCGGACACCCCCGAGCCAGTCTTCGGCCTTCCGGTTGACGAAAACCGGATATCCTTTCGCATCCGTGATGACGATCCCCTCCTCCAGATTTTTGCACACTTCTTCAAGCTGGAGATTCTCCCGGACCGCGTCAAGGAGCTTGAGATAGAGGGAATCTTTTTCGATCTGCGGAAGGCGAGACCTTAACCGTTTTACGAAATCAAGTTTTTCGCTCATGATTTTCCTTCACTCCCTTGGCGTTCTCGATAAAAGTCCGGAGCAACCGGGGGTCTTTTGTGCCGGGACTGGACTCGACGCCGCTCGCGACATCCACGGCAAACGGGCGGATCTTCTCAATGGCTTTCGCCACATTGAGAGAATTGAGCCCTCCCGCCAGGAAAAGTTTGTCGTGAACATAGGGCTTGTCTTCGATAATGCTCCAGTCGAACGGGATACCGGAGCCGCCTTTTTCGGAACGCGAATAGGTGTCGAAAAGAAAAGCGCTGACATTGTATTCGCCGATCCGTTTCAGGCTCATGGCATCTTTCACGTGAAAGGTTTTGATGGTCTCATAACCCTTCTGTATGAACGAATCGCAGTAAAGCGCGGTTTCTTCGCCGTGGAATTGGAGAAATTTGAGCCGGAGCCGTTCGGCGATGGTTTCGACTTCTTTCTTGGGCTGATTACAAAAAACCCCCACAGTATTTTTAAAGTCTGCGAGTTTCTTGAGGATCTCCGCTGCCTTTTCGACCGTGATCACACGCTTGCTCGAAGGGGCAAAAATAAAGCCGAGGTAGTCCGCCCCGAGGTCCGCGGCCAGCCGCGCATGTTCGTAATCCGTATTGCCGCAGATCTTGACGCGTGTCATGCAGGTTTCTCCGCGATAGAAACATCCTTTTTCCCAAGAAGCCTCTGGAGCGTGGCGGCGATATCCGGGGATTTCATCAGTGTGGAGCCGATGAGGAAGGCATGCGCGCCGAGGCTTTTGTACATCATCAGCTCATCATGCGTACTGAGGCCGCTTTCCACCACGACGGCGATTCCCTTCGGGACGTGCGGGATAAGTTGCCTGGCGCGTTCAGGATCGACCTTGAGCGTTTTGAGGTCCCGGTTGTTGATCCCGATGATCGTGGCTCCGGCCTCTACGGCCTTCTTGAGTTCCGCGTCCGAATGAATCTCGACCAAAACGTCCATCTGGAGTTCCTTTCCCAGGCCGATCAAATCTTTCAGTTCTTCTTCGCTCAGGATCGAGGCGATCAAAAGGAACGCGTCGGCCTCCAGGAGGGCAGTCTCATAAATCTGAAAACGATCAAAGATGAAATCTTTTCTCAAAAGCGGCAAACGGGTAACCTGGCGGACGGTCTTAAGATAACTGGGACGGCCTTTGAAAAAATGCGGCTCTGTGAGTACCGAAATGGCACAGGCGCCGGCATATTCATACAGGCTTGCAATACGAAGAGGTTGAAAATTCTCGCGCAGTACGCCTTCCGAAGGCGATGCCTTCTTGAGTTCGGCGATGATGTTGAGCTGCCGTGTGGACAAGATTGCATTGCGGAAAGATCGGGGCTTCGGCCGCTCGGTTTTTTCAATAATGCGCTGGAGGCGCGCCAGCGGTATCCGTTGCTTCAGTTCGTCGAGGTCTTTCCGTTTCTGAAGAAGAATGTTGTTCAGGATCATGTTAATTCGTCCGGGCTTTAAGTTGTCTCAGTGTCATCAGTGCCTTGCCCGAATCGAGGGATTCTTTGGCGAGAGCGATACCCTCCTGGACGGAACCTGCCTTACCGCACAGAAAAAGCCCATAGGCGGCGTTCAGGATGATCGTGTCGCGCGCAGGGCCTTTTTCTTTTCCGGTCAGGATGTTTTCAGCACGTGCCTTGCTTTTCTGGACCGAATTGACCGAAAGGTGTTTCAGGGACGCTTTCTTAAGGCCATAGCTTTGGGGGCGGATCATAGACATCCGTATTTCGTTTGGTCTCACCCAGGCGACGGTTGTCGGGACCGAAGTGGATATCTCATCCATCCCATCGGTGCTGTGGCACACAAGGGCAGTTTTCCGGCCCAACTTTGAAAGGACCCTGGCGTAAAGAGGGACGAGGTATTTTTCGGAAACGCCCACAAGTTGATATTCGAGCCGCATGGGGTTCACCAAAGGTCCGAGAAGGTTCAGGATGGTTCTCCGTTTTAGGGCCCGGCGCAACGGTTGCATTCTGGCGAAGACAGGATGGTGGAACGGCGCGTGAAAATAACCGAAGCCGGAGCGTTTGATAGCTTCGATCACTTTTTCAGGGGTTGTGTCGAGTTTGACTCCGAAGGTTTCCAGGAGGTCCGAACTCCCGGATTTTGAGGATATTGCGCGGTTACCGTGCTTGGCGATTTTCCCGCCCGCTCCCGCGATGACCAGGGCCGCCAGGGTCGAAATATTGATCGTTTGCCGACCATCGCCCCCTGTGCCGCAGGTGTCCATGAGTCCGGGAATCCTTGGCCCGATAGGCTTTTCGAGGACTTGGAGCGCTTGGAGACAACCGAGGAGTTCGTCCGCAGTCTCCCCTTTTTGCGCAAGCAGGAGTAAAAAGCTTTTGGCTTTCGCAAAAGGAATGGCACCGGCAAAAAGCAGGTGGAAAAACTTCCGCGCGTCCGTAAGCGACAGAGACCGGCCCGTGATGAGCCTGATAAGAATTTCGTTAAGCCAAAATGGACTCTTTGGGTCGGTTTTCTTGATCACTTGGAAAGGCCCAAAAAGTTCTTGAGGAGTTGCATGCCGGAGACCGTCATGATGGATTCAGGGTGGAATTGAACGCCCCAAGTCGGATGGGATCTGTGTCTGAGCCCCATGATCTCCTGCTCCCGGGTCCAGGCCGTGATCTTGAGCGTGTCCGGCAGGGATTTTTTTTCGATAAGAAGCGAATGATAACGTGTTGCGACGAACGGGTTCGGGATGTGTTTAAAGAGCGGATCCTTATCGTGATAAACCTTGGAGGTTTTGCCGTGCATGATGTTGGCCGCGCGGATGACCTTGCCGCCGAACACGTGGCCGATCGACTGATGTCCCAGACAGACACCCAGGATCGGGACTTTCCCGCTGAAAGTCTGGATCACTTCGCAGGAGATACCTGCTTCTTTAGGCGTTTTAGGGCCCGGGGAGATGACGATGCGCTTAGGCCGCAGGCGTTTGATCTGAGCGATTGTGATCTCGTCATTGCGCCAGACACGCGGGTTCGCGCCGAGTTCTCCGAGGTATTGCACCAAATTGTAGGTGAATGAATCGTAGTTATCGATAACGAGCAGCATCAGAAGAGCATCCTTTCTTCGATGGCCTTGAGCATTGCGCGGGATTTGTTAATCGTTTCCTCGTATTCACGCTGGGGATCGGAATCTTTGACGATTCCGCCCCCAGCCTGAAGAAACATCCGGTTCCGGATAAGCATAAGTGTCCGGATCGTGATACACATGTCCATGTCTCCGTCAAAACCGAAATAACCAAGACAGCCGCCGTACGGCCCGCGCGCCTCGGGTTCGAGTTCGTCGATGATTTGCATAGCCCGCACTTTAGGTGCTCCGGAAAGTGTTCCCGCCGGAAACGTTGCGCGCAGAAGATCGGCCGCTGATTTTCCGGTTTTGAGTCGACCCTGGACCTGGCTCACGATATGCATGACATGCGAGTAACGTTCCACAAAGGCGAATCGCTTGACTTTAACGGATTTGAATTCCGAAACGCGGCCAAGGTCGTTCCGTCCGAGATCAACCAGCATCAAGTGTTCGGCCATTTCTTTACGGGACGCCAGAAGATTTTTTTCGAGGCGCAGGTCCGTTTGTTCGTCATTCCCGCGCGGTCGGGTGCCAGCGATCGGTCGAACCTCGGCAAGACGCCCGGTTTTCTTGACCAGCATTTCCGGAGATGCCCCGATTAGCCGGTATGGTCCGCTGCGAAAATAGAACATGTAAGGCGAGGGATTGATCGAACGAAGCGAACGGTAGATCTGGAAATCGTGACCGTGGTGTGCGAGCTGAAAACGCTGTGAGAACACGACCTGAATACAATCCCCGGCGCGGATGTATTCCTTGATCCGTTTGACTTTAGATTCATAATCCTTACGGGACATGTTCGCCCGGACTTGCGGTAATGGCCCGGGCGGTGTCATGGCGGGCACGCGTAATGGTTTCTGCAAAAGGTTTTTGTATTTTGCCATCTGTCGGAGCGCGCTTTTGTAAGCGGTTTCTGTGTTTGCGTGTTTTTTTAGGCCCACGAGAATGACAACAGAAAGTGTTTTGCGGAAATGATCAAACACGAGGAAATCCTCGACACGGAAGAAGATGCCAAGCGGGAATTCCGGGCCTTTTTTCTTTGAAAGCCGGATGGTTTCAAAATTGCGGATATTTTCATAGGAAAAATAGCCCACGAACCCCCCCCGGAACCCAGGGAAGGCCTCGGGATTGGCCAGTTTTCGCGTGGCAAGTTCCGCCTCGATCACGTTCAGGAGTTTAGCGTCTTTCAGAACTTTTCTCTTTCCATTTTCCGTGATCGTGACATTTTTTTCGGAGGATTCGTAAACAGCGGCTGGTTCGATCCCAAGAAAAGAAAAACGGCCGATCTTCTCTTCCTGTTCCGCGGATTCCAGAAGGAACGCGTGGCGCGCCTTTTGACTGATCTTCAGAAAACTGGAGACCGGCGTCTCGAGATCCGCGGGAAAGGTCTCGGACAGAGCGATGATCGTTCCTTTACGAGCCAGCTTTTTGAAGGTGGAGATGTCGGGAGAAATCATGTTTTTTTGTCATTCTCCGGTCAAGCCGGAGAATCTAGTTTGTCCTATTTTGGATCCCCGCACTGAACTACCCATAAAAATTTATAGGAAGTTTAGTGCGGCACTCGCTTTCAATTAATCCCCGAATGAGAGCAAGTGCCGATAAGAACGTTCGGGGATGACTCCCAAAAATGGAGTCATTTTTTGTAAATTTTTTCCGGGTCAAAAACTTTTTCTTGCGTGATCTTCACGACGTCGCCCTTCTCGTTCATTTCATGGACAAAGCATGTCCGGTAACCGAGGTGGCACGCTCCGCCCTTATTCTGAGTTACGCGGACAAGAAGGGTATCTTTGTCGCAGTCCGTGAGCACTTGGATGACGCCTTGTGTGTGGCCCGACTCCTCGCCTTTCACCCAATATTTATTGCGAGACCGGGAATAAAAAACTGTGTGTTTTTCTTTCAGGGTGCGTTCGACGGCGACTTTATCCATGTAAGCCAGCATGAGAACTTCGCCGGAATTGGCATCCTGGATGATGACAGGCAACAGTCCTTGAGCGTTATATTTGAGATCTTCCATTTGGACGTATTCTCCTTTGAATAATAGAGTTACGGCAAAAAAACATTCAACTTTACTAAAACGACGTCGAGTATGCCACAAATGAATTATGTGTCAAGTGGATACACTTTTCTGTCCAGCCAAATCATAGAAATGTTCTATTCTAGGTTTAAGTTTAGGAAATGGCGGGCTACTTCGTTAGTCTACTTTGTTAGTAATGAAAGTTCAGTCTTTCTGATGTAGAGAAGTATTCCAAGCACTGCTGAGATGGCATCAACGATCAGATCTTGCAGTTCGAAGAAACGCTCCTGCACAAAGGTCTGGTGCCATTCATCAGAAAGACCGAACAGGATGGCTGAGCCCGCGGCAAAGAGCACTAGCCGAAAAACGGGTTTCCCAGGGAAGGAATACGTAAAGCCTCGAAGGAGTAAGACGCCCAGGATCGAATATTCGATGGCATGGACAATGCTGTTTATTTCGGGAACTGGCACCTCCGGAAAGTCACTCCCTGGTATCGAAGAGAGACCGAAAATCAGCGCCATCCATAAAATGGCCGGCGGCCAGCCGCGCAAGAAAGACGGTGTTTTAATGTTCATGCCTCCTTCCGGGTCATGATCATTGTATCAAAAAACTTGTGTTTACGACGGACGTGACTTTTTTAAACTTTGTCTGGCGTGGTTGAATGGGGCTTCCGGTCGCCGTCGTAGCGCCAATGCCATGGTTCGTAGGTGATCCCTACCGGGACATTCTTGGGATAGGACAGGACGAATCCGAAACGGCCGGCGTTTTTAAGAAGCCATTGATATTCTGGAAGACCTTCGAACTCGGGTATGTTGTATTCGCCGTTGATGCCATCCGCGTTGATGAAGTCGATCGCCAAATGTTCCGGATCCCCGTGTTCGCTGTAGCCGGGCAAAGCGACCCATTTCGCGGTTTCGCGGATGGAATAATCATGATTGCTGAGATAGTAGATGAAAAGATAAAGCTGATGGGCACTTGAGCGATATCCAGATTCAACGAAGAGCCGTTTTCCGATATCGCGTTCCATGGCGCTCATCATGAACTGGTAAGATTGATAAACTTGAGGACTCAAGAATTGCGGAGGAATCTCTTTTTCTTTCCCCTTAATTTTAATCTTCTGCCCGGCCAACCGTACCAAGTCTTTTTCCCCTTGTGAGAGCCCTCGGAACGGGATCTTGACGCCGACCTCCTCGGCTTTAAGGTTCCGGAATGAACGCAAGAATCGTTTTTCGCCGGAATCCAAAGGAGATTCCAGTTCTTTAAAGGTGAGCGAGGGAAGTTTCCCTTCCTCGTCTTTTGCCATAATGAAAGGCTCGAGTTTTGCGACAAGTGTTTTGACTTTTGCGATATGCCCCGGAGTCAATTTTTCGACATTCAGTTTGACCGTCGGCGTTTTTATAAATGAAGCACATCCGCAGAGGAGGAAAACGGCCAAGGCAGCGAAAAGAGAGGCGTTCATGGGCGCGGGATCAGAGACGAACGGGAATACCTTTGGCCCGGAGAAAAGACTTGGTTTCGGGAATCGTGAATTCGCCGAAGTGAAAAATGGAGGCCGCAAGACACGCATCGGCTTTGCCGGCGCTGAAGGCTTCATAGAGATGGTTTAAATTTCCGGCCCCACCCGAGGCGATGACCGGGATACGGACCGATTCAGAAACCCGGCGCGTGAGTTCCAGATCGTAGCCGTCCCGCGTGCCGTCACAATCCATGCTGGTAAGAAGAATCTCCCCCGCCCCAAGTTTCGCGGCTTTCTTGGCCCATTGGATGGCATCGAGTCCCGCGGGATTTCTTCCGCCGTGTGTGTACACGCCCCAGCGGTTCTTGCCCTCGCATTTCGCATCGATCGCGACCACGATACATTGACTGCCGAATCGTTTGCTGGCGTCCAGAATGAACTTTGGATTTTTGATGGCGCTCGTGTTGATGGAAACCTTGTCACAACCCGTCGCGAGGAGTTCGCGGATATCCTGCACTTTGTTGATGCCTCCGCCGACCGTGAATGGGATGAAGATCGTAGCGGCCACTTTTTCGGCCACTGCGATCATTGTGCGGCGTTTTTCGTGCGAGGCCGTGATATCGAGAAAGACCAACTCGTCAGCTTTTTGCTGGTCATAAGCTTGGGCACAAGACACGGGATCGCCCGCGTCCTTCAGGGATACGAACTTGACGCCTTTGACGACCCTGCCGCGGTCAATATCAAGACATGGGATGATGCGCCTGGCGAACATGGGTCACAGGGTCATTTGGTTGTTTTCAAGCTGCTTGAGAACATAGATCACGGAAGCACCGAACGCGATCAAATGAGACGTGATGGCGAAAAGAACGGTCAGAATGATCAAGAAGGCCATGCCGACCTCATAGAGCGAGGCTTGTTTGAAGTTCGCGGTTTGCCAGAAAAAGATCAGGACCATGAATGAAACAAGGAACAGTATCCATCCCGCGATGCACTTTTTCATGTAGACCTTCTTGATCTCATGATACCACTTGGAGTTGAGGGATCGGGCTTGTTTGATAAGAGTATGAAGAAAAAAGCTTCTCACTAAAAGAAAAACGAGAAGATATCCGATACCGATCACGGCCCAAGACCAGGCACGCTGTGCGAGGATCGTATTCCAAAGGTTCGTGAGGTTTTCCATAAGATATTGTTCTCCCTTTTACACCGTGAGCCGCACGGCCTCGGATAGCCGGAAGCGTTTTTCGTAAAGCGCCTTACCGATGATCACACCCTCAAAATTCGGCGTTTGAATGGCCCGGCATTTTTCGATATCGGAAATTTGGCTAATTCCTCCTGATAAGATGACGCGTGATCTAGTGTTGGCAAGCACCATGGAAAGTTTCTCCCAGTTCGGTCCTTCCAGGATGCCGTCTTTTTCGATGTCCGTATAGATCAGAGTTGTGACACCGAGTTGATCGAAAAGTTTCAAGGCCTCCTGGAGTGTGATATTCCCGTCGCGCATCCACCCGGCGGTCTTGACCTGTTCGTGGCGAACATCCAATCCCACGGCGATTTTTTCTTTAAATTTCAAGATCGCCTTTTCCAGAAAGGTTTTGTCCAGTGCTTTGGTGCCGAGCACGACGCGCGAGATACCCAGTGCAAGCACCTTTTCGATATCTTCGATATGACGCAGCCCGCCGCCGAACTGAACTTTGGCTTTAACGTTTTGGCATATTGCGGTGAGCGATGCATCGTTGGTGAGTGTGCCGGTTTTGGCGCCTTCGAGATCCACGACATGGATCCACCGTGCACCTTCCTGTTCCCAATCCTTTGCCGTGGCGGCCGGGTTTGTGGAATAAACGACGCAGGCATTGTAATCCCCTCGCGTGAGGCGCACGACTTTGCCTTGAAAAATATCGATCGCAGGATAAAGGTTCATTACCATTTTCTCCCGGTCATTCCCGCGCCGGCGGGAATCCAAAAACTAGATCCCCGATTAAAGCGCTCGGGGATGACGTAATGCCGATTCAACGTTTTACCACTGAATGAAATTTTTAAGGATACGCAGGCCCGCTTCCTGGCTTTTTTCAGGATGGAACTGGGTCGCAAAAACATGTTCGTTGCCGACCACGGCGGGAAAATCTTCCCGGCCGTATTTGCAGGAGGCAAGCGTCAGGCTTTTAGCCTCGGGTTTTCCATAGTATGAGTGTACGAAATAGAAATACTCCCCGTTCGGGATTCCTTCAAGCAACGGGTGTTTTTTAAGGACTTTGAGATCATTCCATCCCATATGCGGGATCTTGACGTTTTTGGAACGGAATTTCCGGACGGTACCTTTGAAAACACCGAGGCCTGCCACGCCGGGATTCTCCTCGCTTTTTTCAAAAAAAAGTTGAAGGCCGAGGCAAACGCCCATGAGCTTTATTTTATGAGTGACAAGTCCGCCGATTACGTTAATGAAACCGCGAGATTTCAATTCCTTCATGGCATCTCCAAAAGCGCCGACTCCGGGCAGGATTATTTTTGTGGCGCGAGCGAGGTCTTTTCCTTTGGAGCAAAGTTTGTAGGAAGCGCCGAGATACTCCAGAGCCTTGGATACACTGCGGAGATTGCCCATGCCGTAGTCGATGATGGCGATCATAATTTATAATCCCGAGGCTTGAGGCCTAAGCCGTGAGTAAAAATCTTTTGACTCAATGCTCATGGCTTGTTCAGAGCATTCCCTTGGTCGAAGGGATCCCGTGGACGCGGGGGTCCAAACAGGTCGCCATATCCAAGGTTTTTGCGACCCCCTTGAACATGCCTTCGATAATGTGATGTGTGTCTTCTCCGGCGAGAACGCCGAGGTGCATGTTGATACCCGCGTGCTGGCAGAAGGAACGCAGAAAATCAACAGCGTCATCGAACGCATACTTCGGCTGGCGGGACAAACGGACACCCTTGGCCTTTGATACATAAAGCGACGGCCTTCCGGAAATGTCCAAAGTGACGCGAACGAGGGCCTCATCCATCGGGACAGCAAAAGAGCCGTAGCGACGAATCCCCTTTTTGTCCCCCAGGGCTTTTGCCAGGGCCTGGCCGAGAGCGATCCCGATATCTTCATTGGTGTGATGAATATCGACTTCCAGATCCCCGCGCGCTTTGATTCTCAGGTCAAAGAGTCCGTGTTTTGCGAGCAGCGTGAGCATGTGATCGAGGAACGGGATCTGGGTATCGATTTTTGACGATCCCATCCCATCTACCGCGAACTCGACTTGAATGTCAGTTTCGGAAGTCTTGCGCTTGACCGAGGCCTTTCTTGCTTTCATGATCTGGACTCCTTTTCCGGTTCTGCGTTCTTCTTGACGAGGCGTGCTTCCAGGGAGATCCGGTGCAGGAAAAGTCCCTCCATGTCCGTCAGTTTCTGGACATGCTCTTTTGCGGCTTCCAGCGCCTCGGGAGTATAGTGAATGATCTGCGAACTTTTAATGAAAGTCGATGCGCTCAAGGGCGAAAAATAGCGCGCGGTGCCGCCCGTTGGGAGCACATGGCTTGGTCCCGCGATATAATCCCCGATCACGGCCGGTGAATAGGGTCCGAGGAAAATCGCGCCGGCGTGACGTATCGCTTGAGCCGCTTTTTCGGGATCTTCGGTCATGATCTCCAAGTGCTCGGCCGCGATCTCGTTGGCGACTTCGCAGCCCTCCGCCACCGACTTGACCTGGATGATGATACCGGAGTCCACGCGTTTGCGCATCACGTCGACCAGTTTTTTGGAGTTTGTGATCAGATACCCCATACCACCGTGATGTTCGGTCTGGGCGAGAAGATCGCAGGTGACAAAATCCGGATTTGCGGTTGCGTCCGCGAGAATGGCAACTTCACTCGGGCCGGCGACCATGTCAATATCCACGAAGCCATAAACCTGACGTTTGGCTTCGGTGACGTAAGCGTTGCCCGGGCCGACAATCTTGTCGACCTTGGGAATGGTTTTGGTGCCGAACGCGAGTCCGCCGATGGCCTGGACGCCGCCCACGCGATAAATTTCGTTCACTCCCAAAAGATTGGCAACCGCCAGGATATGCGGGTCAATATCGCCGGTGTCACGACGAGGCGGCGTGGCAATGGCAATCTGCTTTACGCCCGCGACCTTCGCAGGAATTACGGTCATGTAGACGGTCGAAACGAGCGGCGCGGTCCCCGCTGGGATGTAGATCCCCACCCGGTCAATCGGTTCGTAGCGCTTGCCGAGATGGACACCGTTCGGGCCGGTGATCTCAAAAGATTTCTTCAATTCTTTTTCGTAATATTCGCGGACATTTTCCGTGATTTGTTTGAGAAGCGGGACGAACTGGACCTGGATTTTTTCAAATGCGCGGTTGATATCCCCTTGGGTGACAGTGAGCCGTTTGAGAGGAAGTTCGATCCCGTCGAATTCGCGGGTGTAGCGGCGGAGCGCCGTATCTCCGGACTGGCGCACTTCGGAAAGGATACGGCTGACCTTTTTAAAGATCGTCGTATCGAAGAACGTGGCGTAGTCGCGCCGGATCTTTTTCTGCGTTTGTTTGTCCCAGCTAAGTACTTGCATGAATTACATTCCTTTTTCCGCGAGATAGGCCGCGACGGCTTCTTCAACTCTGGTTTTGGCGACCGCGAATAGCCTCGGGTTGGATCCGCCCGCCTGTACGACGTCCGGTCGCCCGCCTCCGGTGACATTAAGCAGTCCGGATAGCCTACCAAAAAGGGCCTTCATGTCCAAGGGCGTTTTCTGCAGATCGGCACTGCGTCCGATGATCACATGAAGTTTTTCCTCCTGCGATGTGGCGATCACAAAAACAAGTTTTTGCCCCTCTTCGCGGAGCTGGTTGGAAAGATCACGCAGCGCGGGAATCCCTGCATTGTCCAGCAAAGTGACCACGATGCGGCAGGAACCGGCTTTACGGGCGTTTCCAAGGAGCGTTTTGATGTCCACAAGATTCGCGGATGCTTGCGCTCCGATCTTTTTCTGAGCCTTCAGGCTTTCCATAAGTTTCGCGATGCGAGCGGGAATATCTGCGGCTCCCACTTTCAAGGTTTTGGAGATCCCGGATATCTGATCCTGCAAATTTCTGACATAGCTCAGGGCGTAGGCTCCGGTGACGGCTTCAATGCGACGAACGCCGCTTGCCACCGAAGATTCTCCGGTGATGATCAGCATGCCGATCTGTCCTGTGCGGTCGCAATGAGTGCCCCCGCAGAGCTCTTTGCTGAACTCCGGGATGCTGATCATGCGAACTTTGTCTCCGTATTTATCTCCGAAGAAGGCCAACGCGCCTTCTCTTTTGGCGTCTTCCAGGCTTTTGGATTCTTTTTGGACCGGACGATCGTCCAGGATCTGATCGTTAGTCGCCTTCTCGATCGCACGAAGCTCTTCGGGGGTCACGGCGCGGCCGAATGAAAAGTCGAAGCGCAGACGGTCGGACGCGACAAGCGAGCCGAGCTGGCGAACAGAACTTCCGAGTGTGGTCCGTAGCGCGGCATGCAAAAGATGCGTGGCTGTGTGATTACGCATGATTCCCTCGCGGAGGGAACGGTCGACGACGGTGCTTACCGTCAAGCCGTTTTTGACAGCGCCTTGTAGGATCTCAGCGTGATGCAAAAAATATTTATCGAGTTTTTTGGTATCGAGGACTTTGAGCTTAAGCCCCTCTCCTTCGATCATGCCCTGGTCGCCAACCTGCCCGCCGCTTTCCGCGTAGAAAGGCGTTTGGTCGAGCATGACAGTCGCCTGTTTTCCCTCGGTCTGGTGCCAGAGGATCTTGGCCTTTGCTTGCAAAGCGTCATAGCCAAGGAATGTCGTGGCCGGGATATTGGCCGGGATTTTATCAAGCCCGGAACTTACAAAGATTGTTGCACTGAGATTACTGGCTCCTTTGGAACGGCTCCTTTGATTTTCCATGAGTTGGTTGAATGTATTTTTGTCAACTTCAAAGCCCCGCCTTTCCGCCATGCTCTGAATAATATCTATGGGAAATCCGAAGGTGTCGTGCAATTTAAAGGCTATTGCTCCAGGAATAATGGTTTGTTTTTCCTCTTTTAGCTTGTTAGTAATCTCTCTCAGCCTTTCTACCCCGCTTTCTAGGTTGTTCAGGAAAGCATTCTCTTCAGCACGGAAAACGTCGATGATGCTTTTTTCTGCGCTTCGTAATTCTGGGTAGGCATCGGCCATTATGCTGATAACGGATGATACGGTTTCGTGAAGGCCTACATTGTGCCCTTTTCGGGAAGGTTCAAGCGAGACGATTATTTCGCGGGCTTGCCAAATGGCTTTTCGTAAAAGCTTCCGAACAACATACCCTCTCCCTTCATTCGAAGGGGTCACGCCATCGGCTAGGGCAAAGACCACTGCTCGAACATGGTCACTGATCGCGTATAAACTTCTTTTCATGGAAATTGGAACCGTGAGTTGTAAAAAATTTTCAACAGCAGCATTTATCGGCTGAAAGATATCGATCTCGAAGTTGGAGGCCTTTCCCTGAAGAACGCACGCGAGACGCTCAAGTCCCATCCCGGTGTCGATATTCTTGTTCGCGAGCGGAACGAGCTTGCCGCCGTCCTGGCGGTCGTACTGGGTGAAAACAAGGTTCCATATCTCCGCGAATTTTCCGGAGTCATCGACCGGTGTTCCCCGGATCTCCGGCTTCTGGTCAAAGTATATCTCGGAGCACGGGCCGCACGGGCCGTTCGGGCCGTCTTTGGGCGCGTTCGCGGGCCAGAAATTCGTTTTATCGCCGCAAAGGAAAATCCGGTCTTTAGGCAGACCAATCACCTTGTGCCATATTTCGAAGGCCTCCGTGTCTTTTTCGTGGACTGTGATGCGGAGCCGCTCTTTTGGAATAGAAAGTGTCCGGGTCAAGAATTCCCAAGCCCATTCGATAGCCTCTTTTTTGAAGTAATCTCCGAACGAGAAATTGCCCAGCATCTCGAAAAACGAGTGGTGATAGGGCGTCCGGCCCACCTCGTCGAGATCGCCCGTCCTAAGGCATTTTTGGCTTGTTGTGGCTCTTTTAAGGTCCTTTTTAACCCCCAGGAAGTATTCCTTGAATTGATTCATCCCTGCCCCGGTGAACAGCAAAGACGGGTCGTTTTGGGGTACCAAGGAATCGCTTGCGACTACGGTGTGGCCCTTGGACTTGAAAAATTCCAGGAAAGCTTTTCGCAGGTCGTTCGTAGCTGTTTTCATAGAGATTTAAATCTCATCGATCGTGGATTCCTTCGAAAGCTTTTGAAGGATGTCCTGAGCGATCTGGAAATCGTATCCTTTCCGTATCAGAAAATCATAAAGGCGTTTCTTGCGTTTTCGCGGGTCCAATTGGGACCAACCGGTCCACTTCAACCGGGCTTGCTCAAGTGCGCGTTCGGTCTCATCTTTGATTGACAGCTTCTCCAGCATTTCGTCGCTGATCTTTTTCGAAATTCCGTGGCGTTTCAATTCAAATGCGATCTTGTGACGGCCCACGGGTCGGCCAAGGGTGAAACGGGCCATCAGGTCCTTGGCGTATGCCGTGTCATCCAGGACGCCTTGGGTTCTGAGATCGTTAAGTGCCTGATCAATGATCTCGACGGAGTAGCCTTTGGCCGCGAGTTTCCTTTTCAGCTCGTGACCGCTTTTGGGACTGGCGGCAAGTAGCCTCAAGCAGGTGATGAGCGCCTGCTTGGTTTGTTCTTCCGCTAGCATTTTGTCCATAGAATAGATGAGAAAGGACGGTCCGCGCTATCTCGGGCCGTCCTTTCTGAAAGGAACTTTTCTGGCGCTGCGTTACTATTGATTTTAAGGGTTCGCAATGCCGTACCGTTAACCCCTAAAATCAAATGGAGAACGGTACTGGCGAGGATTATTCGGCAACCGCGCCGACGACCGCGCTTTCTCCAGAGGCAACCTTCTCCAGGATCTTCAATTCGATCTCTTCGAGAAGCTTCTTATTCTCCTTCAGAAAAATCCGTGCCGCATCCTTACCTTGGCCGAGTTTTTGGTCGTTATAGGCGAGCCAGGTTCCGGACTTGTCGATCACCTGGTATTGGGTGCCGAGCTCCACGATGTTTGAGGAGCGCGAAATGCCCTCCTCGAACAGGATGTCAAATTCCGCCTGGCGGAACGGGGCCGCGACCTTGTTCTTGACGACCTTGACGCGCACCCGGTTTCCGACAACGACGTCGCCCTTTTTCAGACTCGCGATCCTGCGGATGTCCAATCGCATGGAGGCATAGAACTTGAGGGCTTTGCCGCCGGGTGTGGTCTCGGGGTTGCCGAACATGACGCCGATTTTCTCGCGCAACTGATTGATGAAAATAATGCAGGTCTTGGATTTGCTGATAATGGCCGTGAGTTTACGCATGGCTTGAGACATCAAGCGTGCCTGAAGGCCCATTTGCGACTGCCCCATCTCCCCTTCGATCTCGGCGCGCGGGACGAGCGCTGCCACCGAATCAACGATGATGAGGTCGACGGAGTTCGAACGCACGAGCATTTCCGCGATCTGGAGCGCTTGTTCGCCGGAATCGGGCTGTGAGATAAGAAGTTCATCGACCTTGACCCCGATCTTCTGCGCATATTGCGGGTCCAAAGCATGTTCTGCGTCGATAAAAGCCGCAACGCCGCCTGTGGCCTGGATGCGGGCAATAATATTCAGCGTGAGCGTAGTCTTGCCGCTTGATTCGGGACCATAGATTTCGACGATGCGTCCGCGAGGGATGCCGCCGACACCTGTTGCGATATCGAGGCTCAAGGCTCCTGTGGGGATTGCGGCGACATTTTCGTGGTGTTGGTCGCCGAGTTTCATGATGGAGCCTTTGCCGAACTGTTTTTCGATTTGCTGGAGGGTAAGTTCGAGGGCTTTTTGTTTATCGGTGGATTTTTTTGCTTCGGAAGCGATGGATTTCTCGGCTTTCTTTCGTTCGCTCATAATTTTCTCCTTTAGGAAGACGTGCGAGTTGGAATTCTATC
>Ga0265297_10006672_pt1 | contig 16570 bp, 20 predicted proteins | sample Munlanlwell13791_FD_192502 | JGI IMG/M metagenome (GOLD analysis project Ga0265297, IMG submission 192502) | Leachate microbial communities from a municipal landfill in Southern Ontario, Canada - Leachate well 137-91 | ecosystem: Engineered > Solid waste > Landfill > Unclassified | place... | reverse complement strand
TACGAAAAAAAATAATCAGATTTAAAATTCAAAATTTATAATATGTTTATAATGTTAGATGGCATTGATGGCTCGGGCAAAGGCACAGTCATATCAGCTTGGAAAGAATATTTAATACAATCCGGTCGAACTGTTTTTGATTTAGTTAAATATTGGAAAGAAAATAAAAAATATCCAGAATATTCCGCCATTAAAAATTATGAAATTATTTTTTCTGGCGAACCAACTTATGTCGGATGGGAGAAATAATTAGAAATGAACTCTTACAAACTAGTTATGATTACCCTTCCGAAGCGTTGGCAGAAGCTTTTGCTTTAGACAGACTTATTTTATACAAAAAAATAATTATTCCAGCGATTAAAGATAATAAAATAATAATTCAAGATAGAGGTATAAGTTCCAGTCTCGCCTATCAATTTGTGGCTGGCTTAAAAATAAAAAATATTATTAAACTTTCTGGTAATAAACTAGCTTTGCTACACGCCCCAGATATTTTAGTTTTACTTGATACGGCAGTTGCCGAAGCTATGAATAGATTAATTAATAGACTAGATAAACAAGACAACTCTATTTTTGAAAAACAAACTTTTTTAAAAAAATTAGCCAAAACTTACCAAACAAAAAAATACCAAAAAAACTTCACTAAACGCGGGACAAAAATTTTACAATTGAATGGAAACACAAAAATTGATATAATGAAGACAGAAGCAGTAGAATTTTTGAAAAAAATTATTTAATATCTCAAATTTTAATTTTTAACTTTTCTTATATGTTAATCGGATCAATTGATATCATAAAAACCAGTTGGAGTTTTTATGTCAAAAATTGGAAAAAATTTATTAGCTATTTAATGCTATTATTTGTTCCCACCATTATTCTAACTTCACTCGGAATTTTATCGGCCTATTACGCATCCTACACTGAAGGTCTCTATTTAATCAGCGCCTTAGTAGTCCTAGTAGTATTTATCGTCAGTGCTTTGTTTAGTCTTTGGGTATCAATCGCTTTGATGCAGACTATCAAACATGCTTATAAAAATGAACCTTTGGAAGATTGGAAAAAAACTATTTCCGATAACAGCTACTTAATTTGGCCAGTATTTCTAACTTCTCTTTTAACAACTATTTTAGTAGTTATCGGCTCCATCCTATTTTTAATCCCCGGTCTAATCTTTTTCATCTGGTATATGTTCACTTTTTATGAAGTAATATTTAATAATAAACGAGGTTTAGAAGCACTAAAAGCGAGTAAGTCTTTGGTAGTAGGCAGATGGTGGGCAATACTTTGGAGAATCCTAATTCCTAGCTTAGCCTTTGGTGTTTTGATGGCAATTATTGTGGGCGCGGTATTATTCCCCATAAAATTTTTAATTCCAGAAACCTCTACTATTTTTGAAATAATCAGCAATATTATTAGCACTATTATTAATTTAGCTCTAACACCTTTAGTAAGTACTGCTATGTTAGTTTTGTATTTTTCTGCTGTAGAAAATCCAGTAGCACAATTTACTCCTCCAACTAATGAGCCACCAAAAGAATTGTAAAAACATTTGACACATAATTAATTGAATGTTAAAGTAAATACATGAAACGATTTACCCAAAATCTAAATAATAATAACTCTCGCTGGCGTGGGTAAATTTTAATTTAGAAAAAAATTAAAAAACCCTCGCCGTAAAGCGAGGGTTTTAAATTCCCCTGTAGTTCAATGGTAGAACGCTACGCTGTTAACGTAGATGTTGCAGGTTCAATTCCTGCTGGGGGAGCAGTAAAAATTTGGCTATTATTAACCAAATTTTTAATATAATACTAACAAATTATTTTTCTTTATAAAAAAACGGGAAAACCATATGACTGGTAATCCCGAACAAAAACAAAAATTTTTTAACTTATTACTTTAAGAATGGAATATACATCGTGGAATAGAAAACGATGCAATACTGCAAAAAAGTAGCAAAGGATATAAACAAGTAACCAGCCTTACTGCTTGGTTGCAGATTCTTTAAATAAATCCTCCCCAAATAAAAAGAAAGGAGCAAAGCAAATATAATCATTATGGGAGCAAGTTCACTAGGTATGGCAAAAAATAATGCACTTAAAAATATAAGAGTTGCATACCACACATCATTTTTTAAAGAATAAACAGGCTTTATCCTTTTTTTAGGCCACAAACACAATAAGATTATAATGGCCGCTACCATCGCAAACACTGAGGTACTGACACGCACCCCTAAATTGCTACTGCTGTAGGCAACAGTCACAACAGCGAGGATAGCCCACACCAAAAGCCATACTGTATTCACCAATAGATGCAGAAAAAACGTTCCCCATTTATTCATGATACCTTCTCCTTCTTTTGTTTAAAGCCTATTTTAGATACCTATAGAACTTTAATCATTATACAACATTTATATTTTTTTTAAAATACAGTAAAATTATTTCACTAACATATATTAACTATCAATAAACTAAATTTTATGTTAATATAATTTTATACTAAAAAAATAAATGTCATTATTAATATTTATAATCATATGCGCCAAACACTTACAGTTATCACTTTATGCCTATTAACAATTCCCGTTATTTCATTAACAGGATGCACCATGAATAATTTAGAACAAAGTCAAAAAAATAGTGAAATTCTCTCTGCGGAAAATAAAAATGGTTGTGAAAGTGCTTGTACTAATTATGTTGATAAGTGTTTAAAGTTGGTACCCGGAGCCACCCAACAACTCTATGTTGATGGGTTATCATCTTGTTTGGAAGAATGTAAAAATTACCCCGCCGAAAAAATTACTTGTTTAACAACAGCGGAAAATTGTCCAACCATGACTGTGGATTGTGAATTATAATATTAATTTATGTGGACAAAAACTTTGTTAGCCACTTTCTCTTTGCTGTTTAGTTTGGCTATTTATATTCCTTACTACCACGGCATTTGGAAAAAAGAAACCAAACCACATTTACTTAGTTGGCTGACTTGGTTTTTGTTAACAGCTCTAGGATTTGTTTTGTCTTACTCCGCGGGCGGAGGTCTGGGGTCATTTACTTTTGCCCTGCAATCATTTTTGTCCTTAACTATCGTCATTTACGCTTTGTATAAAAAAGAAAAAAATATCGTCCGATTTGATTGGGTAATATTTGGCTTCGCAATAATTATTCTACTTTTTTATCTGCTAACCAAAAATGCTTTATGGTCGGTTATATTCGCTGGCAGTATTGATTGTTTGGGTTATGTACCAACTTTTCGTAAATCATATTTAAAACCATTTAGCGAACCAGTGGCTACCCACGCTTTGGCTTGTGCTAGTTGGATTTTTTCGGTGGGTGCCTTGTCGGCCTATACCCCCACCACTTTAATTTACCCATTATCTCTTGTTTTTACTACTGCTATTTTTGTTATCTTCCTATTTGTCCGCCAAAAAATTACTAAAAAAATATAACTTATCCCCATTAATTTTGACAATAAATCTACTTTTTACTACAATAAAAATATATGAACTATAAATTCATAATAAAACTAAATAATCAAAGTCGTCGTTGCCCACTCTCTTGTAAGAGGTGGCTGGTTTAGTATTATTTATTTAACTGATAATAATTCAACCCTCTCTTATAAGAGAGGATTTTTAATTTAGATTAATTTTAAATTTATAAATATGAATAATTATAAAAAAATAGCTTCCTACGAAGCTCTAAAAGGAGAATTTGATAAGTGTCTTCTACTCTACTCCGGTGGGCTTGATACTTCAGTCATGCTTAAATGGATCAAAGAAAAATATCAAAGTAAAATTATTACTTTGACTGTGGATATTGGGCAAACTATAGATAACTTAGACGCTATAAAACAAAAAGCCATAAATCTAGGAGCCGAAGAAGCAATTATTTATGATGCCAAGGATGAATTTGCTGATATTTTATTAAGTGAAGCTATCAAAGCTAATGCCGATTATCAAGGTGGATACGCTTTGGGTTGCCCCTTAGGTAGAGTTATGATATCTAAAATCGCAGTAAAAATTGCTAAACAATTTAATTGCCAAGTAATCGCGCACGGTTGCACGGGCAAAGGTAATGATCAGGTCAGATTTGAAAGTTATTTAACTACTCTTGATCCAAATATCAAAATTATTGCTCCAGTCAGAGAATGGGGTATGGGTAGAGAAGAAGAAATTGCTTACGCCCACAAACATAATATCCCAGTTTCCCAAACCAAAAAACATCCCTATTCTTATGACGAAAATATGTGGTCAAATACTGGCGAGGGTGGAGAAATTGAGAACCCGAAATTAATTCCCCCCTTAGAAAATATTCTTAAATGGTGCCAAACCATAGAAAAAACTCCTGATTCACCAGAAATAATTGAAGTAGAATACAAACAAGGTATTCCTATTTCTTTTAATACCCAGACGGATAAACTAAGTAATATTATTAAAATGGCTAATAAGGTTGGCGCGAAACATGGGGTAGGAGTATTTAATTTGATTGAGGATAGAATTGTGGGATTAAAAGTTAGGGGAATTTACGAAAATCCCGGAGCTAGTATTTTAATTGCTGGACATAAAAAATTGGAGATGCTTGTTTCTACCAGAGAAGAAAATGAATTAAAAAGTTTTTTGGATAACAAATGGGCATATCTAACTTATGGCGCTAAATGGTATGACCCCACCATGTATCACATCAATGCTTATATCAATAGTCAAAATAAAAAAGTTAATGGTAAAGTAAAAATAAAATTATTTAAAGGCAATATTACAGTGGTAGCTATTGATTCACCTTATTCCCTATTTGATATTGATTTAGCTACTTTCAACAAAAATACTAAATTTAATCAAAATGCTTCTCCGGGTTTTATTGAATTATGGTCATTGGCCCAAAAAACTGCTTATAATACTTATAATTTTGAGGAGGAATTGAATAAAAACTAAACAACTTGGCATTTTTATTTGACAAAATAATTTAGTTGTTATATACTTGATTAGTCAATTATTAATTAACTAATTTTATCTATGTCTTCTATTAGCCCTGCTATTAAGTTTTTTCTTAATCTAGGAAAAACTCAAACTATCCTAAGCAACCGTTTTGATCGTGGTTTAAACGGTCTTGGTTTTAATGAATTTTTAATATTGTTCTATATCAATCAAGCCAACAAACAAGAAATCCGCCGAGTTGATTTGGCCAATAAAATTGGTATGACTGCCTCGGGCGTTACTCGCCTACTTTTACCAATGGAAAAAATTCATTTAATTAAAAATGGTCCAGTCGCTGATGATGCTCGTGCCCGATCGGTTGTTATTACTTCCGCTGGTAAAGAAAAATTAAAAGAATCTATTGAAAGATTAGATATTTTGGCTGAAGATATTATCCCAACAGATAAAATAAAAGACTTAAACAAAATATCAGACTTACTAACAGAAATCGGCGGTAAAACACTGATGATTTAAATATCAATATAATTTGCTTAAAATAACATAATTTTGTATAATACAGCCAGATTTTAAGATAAAAATGTGAAATTAACTATTGAAGAAATCGGAAAAATATCTAAGCTAGCTCGTCTAGAATTAACGGATAATGAAAAAAAGAAATACGCCGAAGAACTGTCGGTTGTTTTAGATTATATTGAAATGCTAAATGAGGTGGATACCGATAATATCACCGAAACGTGCCAAGTAACTGGACTTAAAAATGTGGTACGAGAAGATAAAATATTAGCGTGTGAGGAAGAAACTAAAGAAAAAATAATTGCCCAATTTCCAGTCAGTAAAAATAATCTACTGCAAGTAAAAGAAATTTTCAGTTAATAAATATGGAATTAAAAAATTTAACAATTACACAAATCCGGACTGACTTAGATAGCAAAAAATATTCGGCTGTAGAATTGACTAAAGCATATCTAGAAAATATTCATGACAAAAATCCAGATATTAATGCTTTTATTACCGTTTGTGATGAACTGGCTCTAAAAGAAGCGAAGCAAGCCGATGCCTTAATAAAAAAAGGGGAACAAAAAATTTTAACAGGTGTCCCCTTTTCTGTTAAAGATGCCATACAAGTTAAAGGTGTCCGCGCTACAGCCGGAGCTAAAATTTTAGATAATTATATTAGCCCCTTTGATGCCACAGTAATTGCCGAAATACGTAAACAAGGAGCAGTCTTACTTGGCAAAACTAACTGCGATGCTTTTGGTCATGGCGCTTCCAACGAAAATTCCATGTATGGACCCGTAAAAAATCCCCACGATTTATCCAAAGTTGCTGGTGGATCCAGTGGTGGATCATCTGCATCTGTAGCCGGAGATATGTCTTGTTTTTCCATTGCCGAAGATACTGGTGGTTCTATTCGTCAACCAGCCAGTTTTTGTGGCGTGGTAGGACTTCGCCCCAGTTATGGACGTAATTCTCGTTATGGCATAATGCCAATGGCGAGTTCATATGATACAGTCGGGCCAATCACAAATTCTGTGGAAGATGTTGCGATTTTAACAGAAATTATGGCGGGGGTGGATACAAATGATGCGACTACTGTTTTAAACGAGGTACCAAACTACTTAAAAAAATTAAAACAAGATATTGCAGGATTAAAAATTGGTGTACCAAAAGAATATTTTGAAGTGTCTGGAATGGATACAGAAACAAAAAAAATAGTAGAAAATAAAATTAAAGAATTAAAAAAATTAGGGGCAAAAATTGTCGCTGTGAGTTTGCCTTACACCAAATATGCTATCCCAGTTTATTACATCACTGTTCCGAGCGAAGACAGCTCTAATATGGGCCGACTTGATGGTGTGCGCTATGGTGTACAAGCCCCAGCCGATAATTTATATGATATTTATGCTAAATCTCGCGCTCAAGGTTTTCCCGACGAAGTAAAACGCCGAATTATGATTGGCACTTATGCTCTCTCGGCTGGATATTATGACGCCTATTACAAAAAAGCTCAAAAAGTTCGTACCCTTATTATCAAAGATTTTTCAGATGTCTTTACGCAAGTTGACGCATTAATCACCCCAACTTCGCCTTTTCCAGCTTTTTCTATTGGTGGTTTAAAAGATAATATTTTGGCGATGTATTTGGCAGATGTTTTAGTTTCTCCATCCGCAGTCGCTGGTTTACCGGCTATTTCTGTCCCTGCTGGAAAAACTAAAACAAATTTGCCAATAGGAATTCAAATTATCGGGCCCAGACTGAAAGAAGAAGTGGTTTTACAAATTGCGGATAAAATTAAACAATAAAATTATATAAAACAACTTTTTCTGTCATCCCTTAAAATGACAATGGGAGATTGCCACGTCGCTCTGACTCCTCGCAATGACAGATAGTGTCATTTGTCATCCCGAACTTGTTTCAGGATCTCTCACTTGTCATTGCGAGGAACGAAGCAATCTCTCAATATCACCCATGAAGATGCTGAAATAAATTCAGCATGACAAAAACAAAAGATACTAAAATAAATTCAGACTGACAAATTTAAAATATGTTAAATAAAAAATTAGTCCCAATTATTGGTCTAGAAATTCACGTAGAATTAAAAACTGATTCTAAAATGTTTTGTAGTTGCAAAAATGACCCTTTTAATTCTGCTCCCAATACCAACATCTGCCCAGTTTGCACCGGCCAACCCGGCAGTTTGCCAGTCCCTAACAAAAAAGCTTTGCAGTGGATTGTTAAAATTGCACAAGCTTTAAATTGTCAGATACGACCACTTTCAAAATTTGATCGCAAACATTATTTTTATCCCGATCTTCCTAAGGCTTATCAAATTTCTCAATATGATGAACCAGTTGGCGAAAATGGTCATTTGGATTTAGATTTTATGTTAGAAGAAAACCATCGTGAAGTAGCCCATATTGGAATTACCAGAGTTCACATGGAAGAAGATACTGCAAAATTAGACCACGCCACTAATACAGCTACTCTAGTAGATTTTAATCGAGCGGGAGTACCACTAGTAGAAATTGTTTCGGACCCTGATATCCAAAGTGCAGTAGAAGCAAAAAAATATTGCCAAGAATTACAATTAATTTTTAGATATTTAGGAATTTCTGACGCAGATATGGAAAAAGGACAAATGAGGTGCGAAGCCAATATTTCTATACAAGAAGAAGGAAAATTTGAAATCAAAAAAGAAAAAGTTTTGCCAATCCGAAATTATAAATTAAATAATAAAGTAGAAATTAAAAATTTAAATTCTTTTAGAGCCATTGAACGCGGGATTGAATATGAAATCATAAGACAAACAAAAATGCTTGAGCAGGGCGAAACCTGGACACAACAAACTCGCGGTTGGGATGAAAATAAAAACGAAACTGTAATGCAAAGAGAAAAAGAGACTTCGGCTGACTATCGCTATTTCCCCGAACCAGATATCCCCCCTTTTGAACCTTTGACTATTGCCGGAAGTATTGATATCGGCGAATTGCCACAAAAAAAACGAGCTAGATTTGTAGAAGAATATGGTTTTTCTTTGGCTGATGCCGAATTTTTAACTAGAGATAAAAACTGGAGTGAATTTGCTGAAGAAGTAATGAGTGAAATAATTGAATGGCTACATGCGATGCCAGAAGTACAAAGAGATAGCGACGAAATCAAAAAAAATAAACGAGAAAAAATCGCCCGGCTAGCTGGTGGTTGGATAACATCAAAATTAGTAGGAGTTTTAACAAACCTAAAAAAAGATTTGCGAACTTTAAAAATAAAACCAGAAAATTTTGCCGAACTTATCGCTCTTATTTACACAGAAAAAATAAATTCCACTAACGCCCAAAAAATTCTGCAAGAAATGGTGGAAAGTAATACTGATAAAGACCCTACTCACATCATGGAAGAAAAAGGCTACGGGCAAGTAGATGACGAAAACAAATTAAATAAAATTGTGGACGAAATTATTAAAAATTACCCCGCACAAGTAAAACAATACCAAACTGGCAAAGAATCCTTACTCCGATTTTTGGTGGGTATGGCTATGAAAGCTAGTGAAGGTAGCGCTAATCCTAAAAAAGTGGAGGAGATGTTAATTGCGAAGTTAAAATAATATGAAAATTACGGTTGTTGATGAAAAAGATGAAATAATTGGCTACAAAGACAGAACGGAAATAAAACAAAATGATATTTATCGAGTGTCATCTTTATGGATAGAAAATTCAAAAGGAGATGTTTTGTTAGCTCAAAGAGTCCACACAAAAAAACACGATCCAGACAAATGGGGCCCAGCCGTGGCCGGCACAGTTGAAATAAACGAAACCTATGAAAGTAATATGCTAAAAGAAGCAGAGGAAGAAATTGGATTAAAAAATTTTGTCTATCGCGAAATTGGAAAATACCGACGAACTGGTGAACATAATTTTTGGGCAAAAAAATATTTAAGCATAATAGACAAAGACATTTCTGAATTTAAAATTAATAAAGAAGAAGTGGAGCAGATAAAATGGTTTGGAAAAAATGAATTAGCCCAAGCAGTAAAACAAAATCCAGACCAATTTTTAACGTCAATTAAAAATTATTTAGCTGTCTAAAATTGATTTGCCAGAAGAAAATTACGGTAAAAAACTAACTTTTTGACATATTAAATGACTTTTGCTATAATTAGTAAAATATGATTTATAGAAAATTAAAAAAATTAAAAGACTTTAAAAAAACTAGGTAAATACCACCCCGTCAGGGTGGTATTTTTTTGAAAAAAACATTACTTCATATTTCTAAAACTAAAACAATATGGAAAAATGGGATCTCAAAACAATTTTTTTACAAGCCGTGAAAAAAAATGGTGGCTTTGTTAATTGCCACGGGCATTTTGATAAAGCTTTTTATATCACCAAAGATAAACTACATAAATCAATGGTTGATATGGAACAAAAATGGTTAATGAGTGATGACATCAAAAGAAAATCTACCCCGCTAGAAGTGGAAACTCGAATAAAAACTGCTTTGGAAATTATGATAGCGCAGGGGGTAAAACAATGTGTAAGTTTTGTGGACGCTTATAGCGCAGTTGGCCACAAAAATATTGAATCAGCTCTAAAAATAAAAAAAGAATATAAAAATAAAATAAAATTTTTAATTGCCACTCAACCATTAGATGGATTAGTTGATAAAAAAGCTCGTGATTTATATGAAGCCATCACCGCCCGAGCTGATATCGCGGGAGGCTTACCATCAAAAGACAGACCACGCGATAATAAAAACTTTGATTATTTATTTTCTATTGCTAGAAATTTAAATAAACCTATCCATATTCATATTGACCAAGAAAATAATCCTAACGAACGTGATACAGAAAAATTAATTAAGTATACCAAAAAATATAACTATGAAGGACGTACGGTGGCTGTGCACTCTATTTCCGTATCAGCACAGCCCAAAAAATACCGACAAAAAATTTATCACCAAATGGCAAAGGCTCAAATACCAGTCATAGTTTGCCCTAGTGCATCATTGGGAATGCGTCAACTAGATAAATTTAATTCACCAATTCATAATTCTATTGGTAATGTCCCAGAAATGATAACGGCCGGCATGACTGTCGGACTCGGAGTGGATAATATTTATGATTTTTATCAACCATTTATTGATGGTGATATGTGGGTAGAAATGCGGATGCTCCAAGAAGCCTGCCGATTCTATGACTTTGAAGAATTAATTAAAATCGCCACTATTAATGGCAGAAAAATACTAAATATAAAATAAATTTTAAATCTTAAATAAAAAAATTTATGCCTAAACTTTGGCAAACAAAATCAACTTCACTTCACCCCTTAGTAGAAAAATATACTGTGGGTTTAGATTATGAATTAGATAAAAAATTATTACCTTTTGATATTGAAGCATCTATTGCTCACGCCAAAGCCCTGCAAAAAATTAACATCCTAACAAAAACAGAATTAAACCAACTCATCAAAACTTTGCAAGAAATTTTAGAAAAATTTAAAGCAGGAAAATTCCAGATATCACAGTCAGATGAAGATTGTCATACAGCTATTGAAAATTATTTAGTGGCTAAGCTAGGAAATCTCGGCAAAAAAATTCATACCGGCCGTTCTAGAAATGACCAAGTTTTAGTAGCCACACGACTATACACTAGAAAAAAATTAAAACAAATTAGTTTAGAACTAATTAAATTGCAAAAAGTATTTTTAAAAATGGCTAAAAAATATGAGTTTATTCCTATGCCCGGCTATACTCACACTAGACGCGCGATGCCATCAAGTATTGGTCATTGGGCTGGATCTTACCTAGAAGAGCTCATAAACGACCACATGCTGTTAGAGAGTGCTTACAAACTAAACGATCAAAATCCTTTAGGCGCGGCAGCTGGTTTTGGCATCCCCCTTCCAATTGATCGCCGATATACCAGTAAATTACTTGGTTTTCAAAGAACTCAAATAAATTCCCTCTACGCTGTTAATAGTCGAGGCTTAACTGAAAGTTATATTTTAGCAGTGGCTACTCAAATTGTTATGACCTTAGGCAGGCTGGCCAATGAAATGATTTGGTTCACCACTCCCGAATTTAATTATTTTATATTACCATTAGAATATACCACTGGGTCATCAATTATGCCCCAAAAAAGAAATCCTGATGTTTTTGAAATTGTAAGGTCTAATGTCAATGTCATCGTGGGTCTGCAAACTCAAACTAAAGATATTTGTAAAAATTTAATTTCTGGTTATAATCGCGATACACAGTTAACCAAAGAACCTTTAATAAAAGGGCTAGGAATCGCTAGAAGAAGTTTAGAAGTTTTGGCTTTGGTTATCAATGACACCAAACCTAATGTGAAAGTATTAAATAAATCCCTGACTCCAGAACTTTTTGCCACTCACGAAGCTATAAAATATGTAAAACAAGGTATGAGTTTTCGCGATGCTTACCAAAAAGTAAAAGAAAATTTAAACAAAATTGATACTGGCGATCCAGTAGAAGCAATTAAAGCAGTTATTTCTTTAGGTGGACCCGGCAACTTACAGTTAGATAAATATATTTTGAGTAAAAAATTATAATTAAATGAATTTAGAAACAAAATTCTTAGGAAAAAATTTTACTAGTCCGATAGTACTCGCCTCGGGAATTTTGGGTTTAACAGGAGCAGGTTTAAAACACACAACCGATAATGGTTGTGGTGGTGTAACTGCTAAATCTGTTTCGCTTTATCCTCGTTCCGGACACACTAACCCCACTATGGTGGGCTATGAACATTTTTTTATCAACGCCGTGGGACTTTCTAATCCCGGAGTTATGGATGCCATAACAGAATTAAAAAAATTTAAAAGTTTAACTGACAAACCTTTAATCGGAAGTATTTTTGCTGGTACACCAGAAGAATTTGCCATTGTCGCCGAAAAAATTTGTGAAGCCCCAATTGATTTTTTGGAAGTTGATATTTCCTGCCCGAATGTATCTAAAGAATTTGGCAAACCATTTGCTTATGATAAAAAAGCCGTAGAAATAATTACCACCAAAGTAAAAGAAAAATCATCAGTGCCAATAATTATCAAACTTTCTCCCAATGCCTGGGATATAGATGAGATAGCTGTGATAGCCGAAAATGCGGGAGCTGATGCTATCACAGCTGTTAATACGGTAGCTGGAATGGCAATTGATGTTTATTCTCGCCAACCAGTATTGGCCAACAAACAAGGTGGCGTTTCTGGACCAGCACTTTTTCCGATTGCTCTTAAATGTGTGTATGATATTTATGCTAAAGTAAAAATACCTATTATTGGTACCGGTGGTATAACTACTGGCGCGGATGCTTTGGCGATGATCATGGCTGGAGCAAGACTAATCGGTATCGGTTCAGCCGTATATTTTCGCGGTCCAGATGCCTTCCAAAAAATTAAAGATGAAATGATAGAAATTATGGAGAAAGAAAATATTAAATCACTAAACGATATTTTAGGTTGTGCTCACTTATAATTTATGACACCAATTTTATTACCCATAACAAAAATTCAAACAGAAAACTCACAAGTAAAAACTTTCTTTTTTGATTACCCATTGCAAGCTAAACCCGGACAATTCGTGATGTTGTGGATCCCCGGGGTTGATCAAAAACCTTTTTCCGTCGGGTATCAAAATGATAATACTTTTGGTTTAACAGTTTTCAAACGCGGTCCATTAACTGAAAAACTTTTTACTATGAAAGTTGGTGAACGAGTCGGAATTACCGGACCATTTGGTACGGCTTTTACTACTAGCTCAGATTTGCATTATATTATGGTCGCGGGCGGATATGGCGCCGCGCCACTGGGATTTTTAGCGGAATCCCTTCCCTGTCATCTTAAGCAAAGCGAAGGATCTACGATTGACTTCCTGATAGGTGCTCGCAATAAAAATTTATTATTATTTAAAGAAAGATTATTAAAAATTCCAAATTTAAAATTACATATTGCTACCGATGACGGATCATATGGATATAAAGGATATGTGACGGATATGTTATTGGGGATCCTGAAACACCTGCCTTGCCCCTGTCTGCCGACAGGCAGTGGTAGGCAAGGAGTTCAGGATGACAATAATAATTCAAAAACATTGGTAGTCACTTGCGGTCCAGAATTAATGGAAAAAAAAGTTTTGGATATGTGCAATGAAAAAAATATTGATTGTGAAATTTCTATTGAAAGATATATGAAATGCGGTTTTGGCGTATGCGGACAATGTGTAGTGGATGGACCGGGGATTTGTATGTGCCAACAAGGCCCAGTAGTAAAACGCGAACTAGCCAACCAAATAACTGAATTTGGCAAATATCACCGTGATAAAACAGGTGCTATTGTTAACTTGTAAAAATACTGTCATTTCAAACGACTAAACACTGTCATTCTGAGCAAAGCGAAGAATCTATAGAATATGAGAAGAAACAATTTTTATACATATATACTTACCAATTATCAAAAAAGTGTTTTGTATGTTGGTGTAACAAATAATTTAGAAAGAAGAATATCTGAACATAAACAAAGTTTATTAGAGGGATTCACTAAAAAATATAATTGTAAATATTTAGTTTATTATGAAAATTTTTCTCAGATTAATAATGCAATAGATAGAGAAAAAGAAATAAAAGGATGGAAAAGATTTAAAAAAGAAAATCTAATTAACTCAATTAATCCAAAATGGAATGACTTGAGTGAAGAATGGATATAGATCCTTCGCGGAGTTTATCCCGATTTTACATCGGGGCTCAGGATGACAAAAAATATACAAACAAAAAAATATGCACGAAAAACTTATCTTAGAATTATTTAAAATTGGATCAATTAAATTTGGAGAATTTAAATTAAAATCTGGAATTATTTCTCCTATTTATATTGATTTACGACTAATAGTTAGCTATCCCAAAATTTTAAAAATGGTGGCCGAGGCGATGTGGGAAAAAATAAAAAATCTAAATTTTGATTTAATTTGTGGAGTGCCTTATACTGCCCTACCAATAGCCACTGCCCTATCTTTAAAACATAATATTCCGATGGTAATGAGACGCAAAGAAAAAAAAGATTATGGCACTAAACAACTAATCGAAGGGATTTTTTCCAAAAATCAAAATTGTTTAATTATAGAAGATTTGATTACAAGCGGAGCAAGTATTTTTGAAACGATTGAACCATTGGAAGAATCTGGCTTAAAAATAAAAAACATTGTGGTACTAATTAATCGTGAACAAGGTGGTAAAAAATACATAGAAAAAAAAGGCTACAAACTTCAAGCTGTTTTTACTATTTCTGAAATGCTAAAAATTTTAGAAAATAAAAAATTATTACCAACAGAGATGGTAATGAAAGTAAAAACTTTTTTAAAAAATAATCAAATCTAAGAATATGAATCAAACTCTAAAAAAGTTAAAAGAAATAATGGCAAAGAAAAAAACCAATTTGTGTTTGGCTGGTGATGTTATCACTAAAAAAGAATTGCTAAAAATTGCTGATGAACTCGGGCCATATATTTGTGTTTTAAAAACTCATATTGATATCTTGTTGGATTTTGATATTGAGACTATTACTCAATTACAAAGATTGGCAGAAAAACATAATTTTTTGCTGTTTGAGGACAGAAAATTTGCTGACATCGGCAATACGGTAAAATATCAATACCAAAACGGCATTTATAATATTGTAGATTGGGCAGATATTATCAATTGTCATGTTTTGGCTGGACCGGGAACAATTGATGGATTAAGGGAAGTAGGCGGGCATAAAAATCGAGGCTTATTACTTGTCGCTCAAATGAGTTCCAAAGATAATTTATTAGATGAGAACTATACTAAAAAATGTGTGGAGATGGCAGAAAAAAATTCTGATTTTGTAATAGGATTTATTGCCCAAGAAAAATTAACTACCAATGAAAATTTTATTACCATGACCCCGGGTGTTAAAATGATCCAAGATGGTGATGACTTAGGACAACAATATAACACTCCAGCCTATATTATTGGTGAAAAAAAATCTGATATTATTATTGTCGGCCGAGGAATTTATGAAGCAAAAGACCCAACGGCAGAAGCAAAAAAATATCAAAAACAGGCTTGGGAAGCCCGTTTATAAAAACCAAAAAAAATTTATCTAACTTGTTTTAAAGCATCCTTTAACAAGTCTTCACTACTTTTTGTTTTATCCAAATCCTTAACAGCGTCTCTGGCTTGTTGTGATTTATAACCCATAGAAATTAAGGCGGATATTACTTCTCCCATACTACTATTATCCTTCTGATTAAAATTACCCACAAATTCCAAACTACCAATTTTAGTTTTTAATTCCAAAATTAATCTTTGAGCTGTTTTTTTACCTACGCCATTTACTTTGGTGATATAATCTACATCTTCCGACACAATCGCATTTTGAATCTCGCTTACACTTCCTAAAGACAAAAGTTGTAGAGCGCTTTTAGGACCAATTCCTGAAACACTAAGCGCCATGACAAACATATCTCGTTCGGCTATATTTTCAAATCCATATAAATCTTGTTTATCTTCCCGCACAATTAAATAAGTTAGTATCTCGGTCTCTTCCCCAACCATATAATTGTCTAATTTTATGGGATTAATAAAAATTTTATAGCCAACTCCACCGGGAGTCAAAACTACTAACTCGGTTAAACTTTTACTAACAATTTTACCTTTAATTATTGAAATCATAGTATCTACATTTTACCTTGTTTACTATTAAAAATCAAATAAAAAACGGGCGCTGAGCCCATTTTTTATTGTATTAATTTTATTTCTTTTTTGCTGTTCTGCTCACACGAATTAAACCGCTACAAGGAATTATTTCTATACCTTTTTTCTCTAATTCATCCAAAAACAAATTCATTCCCAAAGAATCAGAGGCCATGTGGCCAGCAATTACAACATTCATATGATATTCATTGGCTTTATCTTTGGCGCCATCTCTCATATGCATACCCACGGTAGTAGAAATACCATATTGAGATAATTCTTTATAAATTTTATCACTGGGGCTTGTTCCTCCAGTCATTTCTACTAACCATTTACCAACTTGATGTTTTTCATTCCCGGCAAAAAGTGATGGACCAGCTCCACGTTTTTTGGCTTCATCATATTCTGGAATCTCAAGTAAACAATCT